>Ga0209043_1000239_pt1 | contig 35643 bp, 34 predicted proteins | sample SaaInlV_100m_DNA_3_FD_184654 | JGI IMG/M metagenome (GOLD analysis project Ga0209043, IMG submission 184654) | Marine microbial communities from expanding oxygen minimum zones in the Saanich Inlet - SI037_S4LV_100m_DNA (SPAdes) (version 2) | ecosystem: Environmental > Aquatic > Marine >... | reverse complement strand
ATATTATCAAACTCTTTTTGTAAACGGTCATCTACTGCATCGGAAATTTTCCCTGCACCGGCACGAGCCAACTCTATTGAAGCACTTGTAGCCACGCTTGTAACTAATCCTATTGGTGAAAGTTTTCTCGTCAATAACATTCTTTTGCCCCATTTGGTTACTGATTTTTTGGCAATTTCTTCACCTTTTTCAATTGAAGTCGTTTCTTTTTCTTCTTTTCGGGCAAATTTACGCAACCATTTACGTGTTTTCAAACCTGCATCAGCAAGTTTTTTCATTCGATCAATATCCCGTTTTTCGATTGCTTTCATCATTCGACGAACCCTTGCAATTCGCAAGAAATCTAATACAATCCAAAATATAAATCCGATTACCAATATTGCTAATCCCGTGTTTGAAACTTCACTCCAAACTTGCCAACCAATTGGATCTGAAAAAGTTCGAATCCCAAATACCACTAGAGGGGGGATTACGAAGGCTATTGTTTCGTTGAACGCAAGTAATCCTATTCCTCTAATTGGTAACTCTCGTAATTGAGTAAAAGCCCATTTTGTGTGAGGTAATAATCGATATACTGCCTTTCTAAATGGAACTAAAAGAAATAAAACCCGTAATAACAATGGTAACCATATTACAACCAAAACATAAGCTGCCCAAGGCCCTTCCGGAGGCACCTCAGGTAATTGAAGAGATTGTACCACAGCCTTCCATACCCCGGCATCTCATCAAAGTTTAGTTTCGAAACTTGTCAATGGACTTAGTCACTGTAGATTCAACTTGATCCAGTGCTTCGCAAATTTTGCGACCATACTTTCGACCAAGAGCATATCCTGTTCCAGCAGTAGCAGCATTAGACATCACTTTCATTGTATAGAGTCCTGCACCAAGTACTCCAATAACTACTGGAATCATTCTTCCACCTCAGTTGTTTCAGAAACAAGAACCACTTCTTGGATTCCGACGTTTTTCATATCTTCAAGATCAGCATATTTTTCATAATAGTGTTTGAAGGTACTTACTGCAACTCCTGCCGCCATAGAACCAATTCCAATTATTACCATATTCATCATCATATTTTGTATCATATTTATTCCTCCTCATTTTTTTGTTGTCGGGCTTTTGAGCTAACGGTTCGAACCACTCCTTCTGAAACAGTACCGATGACATTGCTTGCCGTTTCCACGGTGATCTTTGTCACTTCTCCGGTTGCATTAATCGCTGCTTTAATGACTCTACTTGAGCCAACTGCGAGTTCTACAACTGTTGCTTCACCAGCATTTACCATTTCTTTAACTGCGGACGAAAATTCGTCAATAAGTGAAGTAAGACCTTTCGAGACTTTATCCACCGCTTTTTTGCCAGACATGTTCTTGGGATAGTGCTGACCTACTTAATCAGACGAGGTAAATTATACCGGTATAAAAAACCCGCAATCAATCATCTGATGGAAGATAAAAGAATTCCTCTGGATAATACCCCATTCGAACCCCAAGGTCAATCCAGCGTCCAATATCAGAACGAAGTGTTTTTCCATTTTCTGTAATATCATAAACAATGACTGGGTGTCCTCCACGGCCTCGCATTTCAATATAATTCATCGATACATGCCCCGATTCAGTCATTCTTTCAAGATGCAGGCGTAATTCCTTACGATCAACACTTACTGCGCGCTCTATTCGCATCAATCTGCGAGTACTATTTTCTCTTTCACGCATTCGAGAGAGATACAGAAGTATGCGATACAGCGTGACGGAAAGGTCTCGTCGTCGCTTCTCCATGATTGAGGGTTAATCAACCTCATAAAAAAACAATTGGACAACTTCTGAAATTATTTCAACAATCGAAGTGCTCATGTGGTGAATCCACCTCGGCGATGCATGCCCTTTACCCACAACATGGCCGATTGGCTTGGATTTAACATCGACAAAGCATGGCTTGAAGAGAATATTCGCTGGAAGGATTTCGGAACAGGTGTCCGCCTTGGACGTTTGTATCGAGAAGATGCCTGTTCATTGGTGTTGTATGAAGCGGATTCCGAAGTAACGGTTGATGCTTTCATGCCGCATAGCCATCCTGGCGGTGAAGCATACATAGTACTCGAAGGTGAAGTCTGGGATGAAGATGGAACCTATCCTGCTGGTTCGCTTGTTTGGATGAACCGTGAGACTACGCATACACCAAAGACACGCGGAAAGACATTGATTCTCGTGCTATGGCCTGAAGGCGTCAAATCTGCTTGAACTATTCACCGAATAGATGCAGAGTTCATCAAAATGGTCGGTATAGGGATGTTTGCTTCATCCTTTAACTTCAATCATTGGCCGACTGGAGCCGCATGAAGGGCATAATTGGTCCTCACTATCACCATACTTGTGCTTACAAGCGGGACAAGTCGTAGCAAGTTCCATCTTGCCCATGGCTTCAACAGCCTCGCCTTGTAGTGAAAGATAGCCACTGTCAGCACTTCCAACTGTATAGCGTCCTGCTCCACCGATTCTAACCAGCAAATCAGGTGGCAAAGTAACCGTACCCGTTTCATCAATAATGAGTTCCCGATCTTTTCCAAGGTTTTCTACATCAACATCCTCGCCGTGTTCTGCAACAAAACGACCATCACGAAGTTCAAGTGAACGGTTTGCGAATGATGCAACTTCTTTTGAGTGAGTTACAATCAAGAAGGAAACGCCGTCATTTTGGTGTAAATCTTTGAACAGAGCCAAAACTTCTCGGCTGGTAACAGGGTCAAGAGCGCCTGTTGGTTCGTCCGCAAGAATAAGCCGCGGGTTGGTAATCAAAGCACGAGCAATTGCAACACGCTGCTGTTCTCCACCACTGAGCATCATTGGAAGAGCATGCGCACGGTGAACCATACCCAATCGGTCAAGCATTGCATCTGCTATCTTCAAGGCTTTGCGTGATGAAACTCCTTGATGGCGCAATGGTTGAGCTACATTATCGCGTGCATTCATGTTTGGCAATAGATTTCCTTCTTGGAAAATGAAAGCAACTGTCTTTTGACGCAATTCAACCAACTCTTGCCCTGTGAGGCGAGTCATGTTTTTTCCAGCCAAGGATACTGAACCAGCACTGGCTTTCATGAGTCCTCCAAGACATTTCATCAAGGTCGATTTACCAGAACCAGATGGTCCAACAACTGCTATGGCTTCTCCTTCCTTCATGTCGAGGTGAAGACCGCGCAAAGCAACGACGTTACCATCTTCCGCTTTTGATTCATAGACGTGATATAGCCCATCGGTTTTCAAAATACTTTGTTTCATACTTCACTCCCCCTTGAGCACACTGGCTAAATCTGATTTCAATGCTCGGCGTGTGGTTACCAACAAAGCGATGACTACCGCAGTAAAGACCGATAAGGATACCAAAAATAGTTGCATCCATGGATAGACTAACGTCCGCTGTATCGTCGTCGAAGAACCACCAAATATTTGGAAAATGAATCCAAAGATATCAAAGAATCCGTTGAATGAAAGAGCCACGCCAATGCCAAGAACTATTCCAAGTGCCATGGAAACCATAACGATGGAAAGAATTTCGAACAAGACCAATCGAATAATTTGATTTGGTGAAGCACCTATTGCTTGAAGCACTGCTAATTCTTTCTGCCGTTGACTCAATACCAAGGAAAGGAAAACGAAACTTGAGGCTATTGCTGCAACACTTGCAACAACAAATTGCAGGGACAGCAATCCAGGTGTTCCAAAAATTAGGCCGCCATTACGCTCGACGCTCTTGTGGGTGCTTGACCAATCAAGAACACTGGAGACTCGGAAATCTGCTGACAGAGTGGATGCAAGGGCTTCGAGAGCATCACCATTTACGCCATCAACATCTACTATCCAAATAGTCGAAGTGTGATTATTGACCGTATCCGCACCAACAAAGGATTGCCATGAGGATTCACCAATAATCAAAGATGAACTCATCGTTGCTGCATTGACGCCAGGGATATATTCATGGACACCCATGTAATACATGCTACTGGAATATGGTGTGATGATAATTTGAACAGCCGTATTTGGTAAGAAAAGTGGAGCAGCAAGTGGAGGAGGAATTTGAGAAAATCCTGATGCACAACTGGATTCTTCTGCTGAAGTTCCATCGGGACATGTTGCATTTCCAAGATTGGCACTAGATAGATCACCGAATCCAAATGCTCCAGTTAAATCTGCTCCAATGAGGTTTGCACCATCTAAAGAACCGCCCTTGTCCTTGACGACAATCACTTCTTTGAGATTTGTTCCTGAAAGGTCAGCACCTTCCAAATTCGTATCGTAGAGCAGCGATTGAGAAAGATTTGCACCTGCAAGATTTGCGTTGGAAAGGTCAGTATCAGTCAAATCAACTGCACCGAAATCACGACCACTCAAATCTTGGCCAGAGAGATTCAATCCCGACCAATCACCCTCCAGTAGTTCAGAATAGGCGTTCGATAATGCATCTATACTAGGTAGTTCAGTTCCACCTGATGAAAAGTTGAAACTCAATTCTTCCCAGTCAAAGGAAATGTTTTCGCTTTTCTCATCTGTTGGTTTGAGCAAAACATCGTCGAGTCTATTTTCATCTCCACGACCTGAACCTGCTATGTCCAGTGAATATGCTGCATCAGGTCCAGCAGAAAAACCACCGTTTCTGTATGCTGCCATTGCTGAATCGATGTCAGTTCCAGGAAGTGACTGTTCACTCCATCGAAGTACGTTTTCATTGCCATCAAGTACAATCCATGTTTGCAATTTATCGCCACCGTTTGAATCTGCCAAGAATATACTTGGAACTGTAGTAGCCACAGCACCTACATCTCCATCAGTGAAATTTGAAACCAAAGAAAGAAGTTGTGTTTCGCTGTAACTCTGTTCAAGGGTAATTTGTAAATCTGAACCAACAGTTGAATCAACAGTCTTTTCATCCACCAAGGTGCCTGTATATCCTTGAACTGCAGCGAGGGTGACAATAGAGAGTGTCAACAGCATGATGACTGCTAATCGGTTAACTGATTCAGCAGAACCCGAGCCTTTCAGGCCACGTTTTACATCGTTCAACAAAGGAGTTCGTCCGAACAGTAGTTGCATGATTTGTGGGCCTTTCGCTCCAATTCTTCCAAGTAATAAAGCACCGCCAATCCAAAGAGCAAACGGCCCGATGATTCCAAGTAATCCTTCAATAAAGAAATTGGATACCAAGCCATCTTCACTTCCGTTCATCTCTAACCATGTGTCGATTACTGCAAGCATTCCAAACAAGAATGCCGCCCAGTGAAGCCAGCGTTTAGGTTCGGCTTTTGTCGTTGTTTTGCGTACGCCTTCTTCAATTTCTAAAGAGATGAAATCACGTGCACGACTTCTACCAAACAATAGAGCAAGTCCAAGTGTTGTAACTGCTGTAAAGATGGTTGAACCAACACTGAGAGTTGGAGTGACATCGAAATCTCCGGTCCTAAATTCCATAAATCCTACCGCTGAAAGAACAATTGGAACAGTAAATAATGCCAGAAGATAACCCGCTAACCAAGCGACTGATGACATCACGAATAGTTCCAGTAACACCATACTTTGCAAGCTCGTACTATCAGCACCTATGACTCGATGTATGCTGACTTCTCTCCGCCGCTGTTCAAGTGAAAGAACAAGGCCATAAATCAAAACAGCAATCGAAAGAATAACGATTGGAATCATGATGATGTAATCAAAAATTTGGATGAGGCCGAGGAAAATATTGAGGAAAGTAATGGTTCCACTGACAATATCAGTATAATACAATTCAATGCCTTCATCGGTATAGTTGCCTTCTTGGACACTTGTTCCAAGTTTTTCAAGCCATTCAGCAGCATCTGCAGTAGAGGAGGTCGGTAATTGCCCACGGTCTATCGTGACGCCCAAATACATGTGGTCATTATCAATCAAAGCGGCCCGTTGAGATTCATCAAGGACTTCCCATGTCGTGAAAATTGGATTTGGACCAAGCGTAGGATTACCGAGATCCCAAGGCTCATACACGCCAACTACAGTAAGATTTGTCGCGGTCATTGCCATTCGGCAATAGACCATTTCATTTTGCTCAGGTGTAACTTCGCCATCGCAATTATCATTGTTAACGGTCCCTTCTAACAATGTAGATTCATCGACAACATAAGCAAAGGTCAAAGTTTCAAGAACATCACCAACATTGGCTTTTGCTTGAGAAGCAATGGTTGAAGGTAGAATCACACCACGCTGAGCGCTCATGTTTTCTGGTGTCGGCCAATCACCCATTCCAGCAATAATATTCTCGCCCAATCGCTCAGCAAATTCACCATCGAACGCTTCAGGTCCAAGGAAACGGACCGAACGCATATTCGAAATTGGTGGCCCACTATCGGCAAGTTCAGGATAATCAAAAGTAACATTGCCCCAATAGGGGTTAGTATCATCAGTAATCGCTGTCATCTCAAGGGGCTGGGCTACAAGGAAGTCTTGATTGAAGAATCCACCACTATGAATACCCTGACGCCCTAGAACGAGAGTACAATCGCTGAATTCATTGAATTCATCCATTAGTTCATCACAAACACTGGTCATTGTCGTTGTGTTGTTAGACCATCCAGTTGAGTTCTCAACTGGCGTTCGAGCAAATTCTATTTTTGCATCAAAGGGCTCTCCACTCAAAGATTCTTCAAAAAATAGTTGGGACAATCCAACACCGTACGAAAGAACAGTAGTGATGACCAATGAAGCCAAGAACACACCTGCTACAACAGCAAGTCCACGTTCCTTACCACGCCATGCACTCAAACCTGCAAGCCGAAGTTGCCCAGGTGTTTCGACAACTTTGTGCATGATTCTCATGGGTAGGCTCAGTGAAGGTGAAAAGTCAGAAGGCTGCAATTCAAGTGATGACTCGTCTTTGCTCATTCTTCCTCACCATCCTCGTCAGAATCCAAGCCCCAAGCAGAACGTATGTCGGAGGCTTCTGTTTTCCCATCATTTAGCAACAGCATTCGGTCCGCCTTCGATGCCAAGTCTGGGTCATGTGTAACCATGAGGATTGAAATTGGATTTTCATCATCATGGCACAGCTCTTTGAATAATTTTAAGACTTCTTTTCCGCTTGCAATATCGAGATTGCCTGTCGGTTCATCTGCAAGGAGAAATGGACGATTTCCAGCGATAGCTCGAGCAATTGCTACTCGTTGTTGTTGACCTCCAGAGAGTTGGTCAGGAATATGTTCCATTCTGTCCTCAAGTCCAACTTTTATGAGTGCAACTCGAGCAGCTGATTCTGCTTCTTTGGCAGACATCCCAGCCAATTCTAAAGCCATGGCCACGTTATCGAGAGCAGTGAGGTTTTCAAGCAAATGAAAATCTTGGAAAATCCAACCTACAAGTTCACGCCGAATATCGACGACGCTGGCAGGGTTTTTTTGACCATAGGTTTTGTCTCCGAGAATTATCGAGCCACCATCGCCCGCGAGAAGTCCTCCAATGATGTTGAGAAGCGTCGATTTTCCTGAACCCGAAGGCCCCATGAGTGCGACCATTTCGCCGGTTTGAATACTCATATCAACGCCTTTAAGAACATGCAATTTATTTGCACCAGAACCAAATGTTTTCGTTAGCCCATCAACTACAAGCATAAGGATACACCAATAGGTTGTTTCAAAAAGTGATGATATATGAAGTCCTGTTTTATTAGATACGGTTGTCAGAAGTAGTTCCAAACACAACTAACAGAAGTAATAACAATTTAAACGCGATTGAATTACTTCATTCGTCTAAAAAGTGAGGCGGAAAACTCAGTGAAAGTCGGCCGAGTAAATATGCCATTTTGGTATTCCTGAGAATCAAGAATTTGATCTACATATTCTGAGAGATACGCGTCCATCAAAGAACACCTCGACGGGCATTGTAAGAGCCACGTGAATCTGCGCCACATCTGTAATCGGAGATTGTACCTACGACAATATCAAGAAAATTGGAAAATATCCCATTTCGATGTTCTTGTTCATTCATAATTTGGTCTACGTATGTTTCTAAATATTTATCCATGTTTATTCCGCCTGCAGGTATTCTCCCACAGTGTATTTTTGGAACCGGACCTATATCAATACGTGGTGAATTTGCCAACACGGAGATGTATAAAGTAAATCAAGTGTAAATGTTCACACCATATATTGTTTGCTTTGAATTTCACTAAAAACCTTCATATTCAGCAAAATTTCTCCAAAATCTCGAGAATATGCACACAATCTTCGTACTGATTCTGACAAACTTAAGTCGAACGCCATCCATTCATTTTGTCGGTGATTTGCTAGTAAATCTTGCTCGTGAATCGCAAGAATGTGTTGAGCTTGTTTGAGTTGTTTCCGCGCATTCTCAATGCGGAGTGAATCTCTAATTCTTATGTTAATCATCAATTCCTTGAGTGCCATTTGCCATTCCGGAATTTGTTCAAGAGATGTTGCTCCGGCAAGTTCCCGCGTTATTTTAGGATTTTCAAGAACCAAATGTGCGATGGTGTACGCGTGATCCATCATTCGTTCGAGGGAACGTGCTAAATTCGTGTATTCGAGTGCTTGAGTCCGAGTGAGATTTAATTTTGTAGCGACTAAATGTGAACCCAACAAAATCCTCATTTGACGTTCAATGAGATAAAGAAGAGAATCAACTTCGCTTTCTCGCTCTTCTACATCAGCCAAATACTCGCGGTCTTCACCATCAAAAACGCTGATAATATCTCGGATCAAAGAGGTGACTTGTAGGTACATTCGATTGAGGCTCGCATGCAGTGGCATATCGCCTGCATTCATCAAACACCTCAACTCAATCGATGCTTCACTTTCATCAAAGATTTCGAAACCTCTAGTACTGCGAAGAAACCTTCGAACTTGAGCAGAATATTCTTTTCTAAGAGCAGACTCAAAGTTTATCAAAATCGAATCAGCACCAGAAATATATGCCCCCATTAAGTGATCATGCAAACTGTTTTCTGGTATTCTGCTTGCATCAAAAGATACATGATTGACCGAATTTTCTGCCATGTTAAGTGGGGTAATTCGAAGAGCGCCGCTCGGTCTCCAGTCAACTCGCAAGGAATCTCGTGATTTCAGTTGTTGTTCAACGACCCATGGTTTGGGTAAACTCACGGTGAATGTACTCCCGCCAGTGCTCTGCAACTTTCGAACTTCTTGTTCACCTGGTCCAAGTCCCATAGTATCATCTACGCGACTAAATACATCTATATAGAATATACATGAGTTTGAATATATACCTACTTTTGTTAGGAAGCACAATGGAACCAACCACCATACTCCTTGGAACCGCTTTTGTTGTATGTGCATATATGGCTTGGAATATTGGCGCCAATGATGTTGCAAATGCAATGGGGACTTCTGTTGGTTCCGGCGCATTAACCTTACGTAGAGCGATTATTGTCGCCGCAATATTCGAATTCTCAGGCGCTGTATTCTTTGGAAGCCATGTTACTGAAACCATTCGAAAGGGTGTTCTTGACTTTGGAGATGTAGGGTTTTCAGAGGAGTTGAGTCAAAAATTGATGTACGGTTTTATGGCCGCGTTATTAGCTGCAGCAATTTGGCTCACAATTGCCACTCGATTCGGCATGCCAGTATCAACAACACACAGTATTGTTGGTGGGGTAATCGGCATGGGTTTGTACATTCAACCTTCATCTGTGAATTGGTCCAAAGTTACTGAAATCGTGTTAAGTTGGGTTGCATCTCCTTTGTTGGGTGGTGTTCTCGCATTCATCTCATTCTACATCATTAAACGACTTATTTTCAATGATGAGAATCCACTTGCACAAACCAAAAAATTGGCCCCGATTCTTGCTTTACCTACATTTTTTGTTCTGGGTCTTGCATTCCAATTCAAAGCACTGAAAGGGTTTTATTCAAATCTTGATGATGCGGGATACATCGATAAAAGCAAATGGTTGCCTGCAAAGGAAGGTTCGACATTCAATCCATTTGCCGATGGCGCTTGGATTCCAATAAACAGTCTGGCTGTAGCATTGGGAATCGGAATTCTTGCAAGTACAGTTCTGTATTTTGTCCTAAGACGTTATCAATTCAAAGAAGAAGGGATGGAAGGCAGTGAACGCGTATTTATTTGGTTGCAAATTATTACAGCTTGTTATGTGGCATTTGCCCATGGTGCTAATGATGTTGCAAATGCAATCGGTCCAATGGCAGCAATATGGGATATTGCAACATCTGCAAGTGGGACATTGTCCGATGGCAAAGTTGGAGTCCCGTTATTCCTATTGCTCATTGGCGGCATTGGAATTACCATTGGTGTCGCAACATGGGGCTACAAGGTAATGGATACTATTGGCAAGAAAATTACCCACATTACCCCTTCAAGAGGTTTTGCTGCTGAGTTTGGTGCTGCAACAACTGTACTCATCTTCTCGATGCCGTTCTTGGCAGTTCCTATTTCTACAACCCACACATTAGTCGGTGCTGTTGTTGGAGTTGGCCTGGCCGGTGGTGCAGGGGCTGTTGATTTCAGAGTCTTTGGGAAAATTGCTGCTAGTTGGGTAGCAAGTCTGCCAATAGCCGGTGCTGGTGCTGTTGTTTTCGTCATTCTCTTCGCTGGAACACCGATTAATGTAGCGATTGTAACATTGATCGCAATTGCCGCAACAGGTGCAATTGTAATGCGCCCTGACACGAAAGAAGAGCGGAAAGGTGAAGCGGCGGTAGACACAACTCCTTATGATACGCTTGATTCAACACCATTTGACATGTTTTATGACCATGCAAAGGCTGTTGAGAAGACTGTCGAACATATGCTTGCCGCAGTAACTGCAGCTTCAAAAGGAAAAGATGCAAGCGAGCATATTTCTAAAACAATTTCTGCAGAATTAGATGCTGATAACATCAAAACAGACCTGCGCAACCACATTGGGACTGGTGTTCGGATTGCAATTGGTAGAGATACCTTCTTGCATATGCTTTCACGCCAAGATAGAATTGCAGATTATGCACAAAATGTTGCCGAACAAATTTCATTTAGAGAACTGATGGATGATGACAAAGCAAGAAATAATTTGAAGAATATGGCTGAATCAGTCCACCTAACAGTTCAGAAGTATTCTGAAACAGTGGACCAACTCAACATATTAACTCAATCTGGATTTGCCCCGAAGCAAAAAGTTGCTCTCAATGACCTGATTCTCCGAGTTAATATTCTTGAACACGAAGCAGATGAATGCGAAAGTATCGCTGCAGCATATGTGTTCTCTGAAGGAGATGACAAACCTCTTGCCGCCATGCACATGTATCGAATTCTGCAGCGCCTCGATGATGTTGCGAATGCTGCTGAGAAAGCAGCAAATGCATTTTTACCGATGATTAACAAGTGATTGAAACTTCTACTCTAAGCGCGAAGTTGAAACCGGATTGACATCAGCATTGGCTAACCGAGCCGGTTCCCGAAGTAGATTTACTCGAATCTCGACAGTGGAATTTGGACTAGGAGTGAGCCTCATGGCTGGAATGGACCTTGCACTGAAAGCAAAATTACAGAAGCAACGCTACCACATCGTTGGTGAACACGGTGGCGTTAAAACATGCCACTGGACCAAGGAATCACTGCTCCGTGACCGTCAATGCTACAAAGGTAAATTCTATGGTGTCAAAAGTCACAACTGTATGCAAATGTCTCCTGTCGTAGACCAATGTAACCTTGCCTGCACCTATTGTTGGCGTGAACCGCACATGGATACATTGGAATTAACCGACCAAGACCCTTTGGACTTGCTCTATGAATCCGTTCGAGCTCAGCGTCGTCTCTTGTCTGGTTTTGGAGGCAACCCGAAAGTGCCACGTGAAAAGTGGTTGGATGCCCAGAATCCAAAGCATGTTGCGATCTCTCTCAATGGTGAGCCAACCCTCTACACCCGACTCTCTGAATACATGGATTTGTGCCACAAGCACGGTATGACAACAATGCTGGTGACCAATGGAACACTTCCAAAGGTAATTGAGAAACTCGATACCTTACCAACACAACTCTATGTCTCGGTCGATGCGCCGAACAAGAAAGTCTTCGATGAAGTGTGTAAACCAAAATGGAATACCAATGCCTGGGATAAATTTTCAGAAACGCTCGACCTTTTACCATCACTCGATACCCGTATTGTTTGCCGTCATACATTGATGCAAGGAATCAATATGTCAGACCAACATATCAAAGAATTTGCAGCACTTGATATGAGAGCAGACCCCGACTATATAGAAAATAAAGGCTATGTTTTTGTAGGGCACAGCCGAGAGAATCTCGGTGTTGAAAACATGCCAAGTCATGAAGACATTATGGATTTTTCAAACAAAATCGCCCCACTCACTGGACGCAAGGTTTTGTCGGATTCACGGCCGAGTAGAGTTGCTTTAGTAGGGCAAGAAATCACACCGATTCCTATTCCCGAACCAACGATGTTCTTCCCAGATGATTTAGGGATTGCTCCATCGGTGAAACATCTTCAGATGGCGAACTAAGCAATGGGTACCGTCTGTATATGGCCAACATGATGCTGAAATTGAACAATTTTTGATCCTTATAGAAAGAAGTACAAGCGATAGCAGCTATTTGATGTATGGCTAGAAAAGCCAAAACTTGCCGATAAGCAAAAGAACATTAAATGCGGCGATCCATATAATAAGACCCGAGATTTTGTATCTGAATCGCCTAAAGCCAGGAGGGGATATTTCATCTAATGGTGCGTCCCACCACCTTCGCTTATGCGTAATCTCAAAATGCTCTTTCATAGCACTTAATGAGAGCCCTGTCCAGAATGATTTTTTTTCTTTATGATTTCGGCAAATCGTACATTCATGATACTTTTTTCCACCTATTTTTACAGTCTCCCATCTAAATTTCGGATAATCATCAGGGAGAGATAATGAAAATTTGTTGACTATATAAACCAAAATAAAGCTCAGTAATATGTATGTTTCTAAACCTACATCGTCGAACTCAAAGAAAAGGATTTTGATTGGCAGTGCTATACATAAAGCAAACAAGAAGTTTGTATCAATCAACATCCTAATTTTTACCAACGGAGTTAACGATTGATTAATGTGTCGTCTGTATTCGGCAAAGTAACCTGTCGAGTTAGCGAGATAGGATGAATTTTCGGGACTATCCCAGTTAAACCGATTATCACTTTCTGTTACTTGTTCATATCCGCAGTGCGAACATTTCCTCCACCCCTGGAACAATTCTTTACCACAATTTAAGCAACTATTGATTGTATTATCATGGTATTGTGATGTCTGAATGGGCAATACTTCGAATGATTGTTGGCTGCTTGAGGGATTTCGCAATTGAGAGATCTGTTCAACAGTCCAACCAGATTGCATTAATTGTAAATCACTAAACAAAGAGGGATCGGGTGAAGCAGTATTTTCAATGATTGCTCCACAATTAGTACAATTTCGCCATGAAGATTTGACTTCCGTTCCGCAGGACTGACAGAACGCCATATAAGTTGCAGATTATGGCACATCTAAAGATTTGTGATTTATTTAAAATCGTTTTGCACGATATTTTGTGTTTCTAGGTCGGTTATAGAGCGGGTTGAGTTTGGTATCCCTCACTAGTAGTCAATATTTTGCAATACTTGGACTGAAGCACAAAACCTAACATCAGGGTTGAAACAGTTAATTCCTACCGATTTAGAAACAATCGAAATAAAGAAGCGGATGAAAAAATAAGTTTCAGTATGAACAATCAACAAATTGATTCGGATAAGTTGCAAGGGGTCATCCGAAACCCCTTTGCATTTTATTTTACGATAAATAGGAGATCCAGTGGACCGATACAGACGCTACCCACTGAACCAAATTCATATTTACATTGACGGAAAGAAAAGGGCATCTTCTCCCTCATGCCACTGCTTGTGCTTTTTCATACACGCTTTGAATGCCTCGCTGTCTAGATTATATGCAAGCCAAGAATGTATGTTGTTCCAATCTTGTGCGTCAAACCAATCTCTGTTGTGATTGGCAAATTGGCGTACAAAAGGAAACAAAGCATCGCTCAAAGCTTCACTGAACGGCGACTCAGATTCAAGATGAACATTCAAATCTCTGAGATAAGATGAGGCTGCACTGCGTTGCTCAATCTCGTTGATACCCTCATAGCGATTCGGATACTTGTAACGGTCCAAATGAAATTTGAATTCGTCATCATTACGTGAAATCCAATGCTGCTCATCCTCTGAAAGCGTCCAATTCAAGACGTGTTGCATAATCTCAAGGCTCTCTTCGATGACCGTGCCATCCTCTAGAAGGAGAACCGGAACAGTTCCTTTCGGAGAGATTTCCATCATGTGTGTTGGTCGGTCTCGCAAAATGACTTCTCGGTGTTCGACTTGGTACTTCATACGAACGATTGACATTCTTGCACGCATCGCATAAGGACATCTCCTGAAGGAGTATAGCAAGGGTCTTTGAGCCATTTTCTGGCTTCACCTCACTCTGGTGGAATAGGGGGTGCATAGCCACCGTTAACTGCTTCCTGAACAATAGCCATATCGGAATCGACCATCATTTGGACCAATTCTTCAAAGGTAGTTCCTGGAACCCATCCAAGTTCTTTTTGAGCAAGTGCAGGGTCACCAATAAGCAAGTCAACTTCAGCAGGGCGGAAGAACTTGGGATTGGTTCGAACACGCACGTTCCCATTTTGGTCAGTTGCGATGGTATCTACGCCTTCGCCAGACCAAGTGAGATTCATTCCGACATGAGAGAAACCGAGTGTAATCATATCTCGGACACTGTGAGTTCGTCCGGTTGCGACAACATAGTCTCCGGGTTTGTCTTGTTGGAGCATCCGCCATTGCATTTCAACATAATCTCCAGCAAATCCCCAATCTCGCTTTGCATCGACATTTCCAATCCAAAGGCATTCATCAAAACCATGGGCAATTCGTGCTGCGGTCATGGTCACTTTTCGAGTTACAAATTCAAGACCACGACGTGGACTTTCGTGGTTGAAAAGAATACCTGTGCAAGCAAACATATCGTAGGATTCACGATAATTACGGGTGATTTCGAAGGCGAAGACTTTCGCACATCCATATGGTGAACGTGGGTGGAATGGAGTAAGTTCAGTTTGAGGGACATCTCGAACTTTACCATATTGTTCCGATGAACCTGCTTGATAGAAACGGCAATTTGGAGCGTGCTTTCGAATTGCTTCAAGGCAACGAAGAGCACCCAAGCCAGTAATGTCTGCAGTCATCATAGGAGAACGCCACGATTCTGGAACAAAGGACATTGCTCCGAGGTTGTAGAATTCATCTGGTTGGGATTGAGCCACTGCATTATCAATTGAATTTTGGTCAGCAAGGTCGCCGTTTACCAAATTGAAGTTTTCATTGCTCATCAAGTGATTTATGAGGCTTCGACCAGAGGTTGGTTGAGAGACTCTTCGAACCAAACCATAGACGGTGTAACCCTTTTCTAACAACAGTTCTGCAAGGTACGAACCGTCTTGACCAGTGATTCCAGTGACCATGGCTACCTTTCCGCTCATGCCCTACCGTAGGCCCATCCCTTTTTCAATCGGTCGCGTGTTCGTATATCGAAACTACACATCAATTTGACCGGTTAAGGGAGGATTTGAAGGGGAGTCGCCGGCTGTCGGGTTTAATGGCTGAAACAATAGATGGGGAGAAGAGCGCACTACGCGTCCTCATTGTTCGTGGCTCTTTCGCCTCACTGGGAGGTGCTGAGCGGGAATTGCTTCAATTGATTCGAGCCACATCTCAACGCTGGGATGTCAGTTTGGCGAGTCTTGATTTAACTGAAGATGCTAAGGAATTGCTTGGAGATGCAACTGTGCGTCTATTTTTGCCGAAAGAATCGATGAAATGGCCGCAAGGTGCAGTTGCCGAAATTATGGCAAAAGCAAGCACTTCAGCTGAAAAAATGTGGAAGCAAATGGAAATCCCTTGGGATGAAATAGATGCTGTGCACATGTCGGTTTGTCGAGGAACTCTCGAACTTCTTCCTTTGATTCCAGCTCATTTACCCGTTCACTATCACTGTTTAGAGCCACCAAGATGGTTGTATGAAGATGTGCTTCATCGCCATTTGAATGGAGTTCCAAAGCGACCTTTGTGGTTGACAAAGATGCTGTTTACACGACAACGAAGACGTGACCAAAAATTTGTCAAAAGGCTTCTTAAGCGGCCAAAATCCTCTATTTCTGGAAATTCAATGTGGATTCAAAAGCGATTGAATACAGTCTATGGCCTGGTATGTGATGAGGCCAAAGAAAACGGCGAGGCTCCAAAACGTGACGTTGATGGCCGACCATTGGAGGCGACACATGTCATGCATGTTATCGACTGGAACCGCTGGACCGAACATCCAACACAACAAGAAACTGATTCTCTCAAAGATATTCAAAATATTCCCGAAGAATACATCGTTACTGTTGGGCGTATATCTCATGTCAAGGGCACGTGGGAAACCTTGCAATCTCTTTCGAAGACTGGGCTTAGTTTAGTTCAAGTTGGTGGAGGTGACGATGCTGACAAAACTGCACTTATCGATGAAAGTAAACGGATTGGTGTCGATGTCGTTTGTATGCCTCGATTATCCCAAAATCAGTTATGTGCATTGATCCGAAAGGCTCGGGCAATGGTGAGTCATGCCCACCATGAACCGTTTGGACTTACACCGATTGAAGCAATGGCCATTGGCGTGCCCGCACTGATGGTTGATGAAGGTGGATTCTCATGCACCATGTCACCTGTTGAATCCGGACGGCTTCTTGGCCGTCATGACCTTGGGGCTTGGAAGGCATCCTACTTGGATGCGAAAGACCCTGCGCTACGAGAGGCATGGGCGAAGGCTGGACGGCCTTATGTTGAGAAACATTTCACCCTTGAAGTACAGATTGCTGCTCTTGAACGAATGTTTTCTGATTGAGAGTATATATTGAGTCGATTGCTTCCTTTCACATGGAAGAAGAATCTATGCCCAAAAACGTGCTTATCGTCGGTGCTGGCGGAATTGGAACAACCCTTGTTGAATTGATTGTACCTGCACTGGAACGCACTCAAATGAAAACCAAAATCACATTGATGGATGGAGATATTGTTGAGGCCACCAACCTTGGACATCAACGCTTCACGCATGATGAAATTGGTGAACCAAAGGTATCGGCTCTTTCTAAGCGATATACTGGTAAAACTGAATCTGTTGAACTTCAATCTCAAGTTGAAAATTTGCGAACAGCGGAACAACTTGAGGGGTATGATTTGGTTGTGATTTGTGTCGACAGGCCTGAACCGCGTCGCTTGGTTCATGCCCTTGATGTACCTTGGATTGACCTAAGATGCTCGGGCGATGGTTGGATGGTTCTTTCCTCTGATTCAGATTCGTCGTTAGTCAAACAAATGACACCGGACCATGAGCCAATGAGTTGTCAGGTCGAGGGGGCATTGGATGCTGGAAACCTTGAATTTGGTTTTTCCGTTGCTGGCACCTTTGGCGCTCAGTGGCTGGTTCAGAAATTACGCAGCAGGCATGCACCTGCTCAATCGATTGGTAGCCTAACATATGGGAGCTTTGAATTCCCACGATTGAAAAATGAAAATATGGAGGTGAAGGCATGATATTCATTCCTGCTTTGGAACAACTCGACATTACTCAAGATGTCTGGGACCATGTGACAGAGAAGGCTGAACAACGCCAAATCGATGATGAGGTCCTCCTTGATGTCCAACACCGTGCCTCACAACTAGGGCGTTGGGATGTCGTCTATGCAATCTCTTACCTTGCTGGGCTTGAAACATCAGTTCTTATCGATGCTGAAAATGTCATCTCTATTGACTGGGGTACTTCTGGACAAGTTCAACTCTCGCCACCGGTTGGTTGCATCGCACCCTTCAAACTCTGGGTACATACTCATCCCGGTTTTGCTGCCTATTGGTCTGGAACTGATACTCGTAGTTTGTCAATCGGACTAGGAATTGTTGAGAAGGCAATGGTACTCGGTTCCCCTGGAGTCAAATGTGCCCATAATGCTACTATGCTTCCTTTGAATTCTGATTCTCATCGCCTTTCGACATCAGGCTCATTGAGTGAATGGTCTGATGAAGAAGTGATTCAATGGGAAGATTGGTATGCTAACCATCTCAATGCAGAAGAGGTGAAACTATGAGTGGAGTTCGTAAACCAAAAGATGACGCTGAAAAGCTTCGTGCACGTATCGCCATCGCTCATGGGAAAGGTAAATCATTAGCAGATTTCATTGAAGATATTCTCAAGGAAAAACCAGAAAAGGAATTTGTTGAAGCGGTTCGGAATCGCATTGAACTTGCTCATGAGCAAGAAGAAACAATCGATATTATCAATCTGATCAAAGAGATGTCAGATATACAAAACCAATGGGCTTAATCACGCATTAGAATAGGTAGGTTTTCTACCTTCGATTAATGCAGATAGACCTTCGAGTGAATCTGCTGTTGAAAAAATCTCAGTAAGTCGGTCAAGTTCCAATTGCAATCCTTGTGAAAGGTTTGTATTCACACTTTCATCAATCAACGCACTTGCCATAGACAAAGCAATCGGTGCCGTGCGCGAGAGTGATTTGAGTTGACGTGAGACATTACGGTCTTCGGCATCAAAACCAGTTGGGCATTTACCTGCCATCAAATCACCCATGTTTTCATCAGCGAAAAATGAACCCGAAAAAGTTGCAACCGCACTTTCTGGGTTGGCAGGACAACCTGGGTATTTGTTCTCTGGCTTTCCATTTATAGCAAGTTCAGCCACACAAGCATTGACGCCAGATACATCGACTAGATGAGTTAGTAATCCGAGGTCTGCTGCGGTGGAAGCATCCATGAAATTCCCTGCAAGAACAGCCCATCGGGCGGCTGGAATACCACTGATTCGAGCAGGTCTCTGTGAGCCTCCAAGGCCCGGATAGATTCCAATTGAAGTCTCAGGGAAACGGAATTGTGTTCGGCGAGTTCCAACACGATAATCGCACGACAAGGCTAATTCTAAGCCACCACCAAGGGCAAGGCCGGTTGTCAATGCTACAGTCGTTTTGGATGATGACTCAAGTTTGTCAAGAACAACATGGCCGTTGGCAGTAAATTCCACGATGTCAGGGATGGAATCAGCACGTATTTTGTCAACAAAGAATTTGACATCTGCACCTGCTACGAAGGCTTTTCCAGCGCCATCTAATACAATCGTGTGGACTGAATCATTCGCATTGACGTTATCCAAAGCCTCTCCAAGTTGAGAAACAACTGTTTCGTTGAGCGCATTCATTGCCTCTGGTCGATTGATTGTTATGGTAGCGATTCCATTTTCAATGGCGGTATCAACATAAGAAAAGGTCCAATTTACATCTCCTTGGTCAGCAAAGAATTGTGGTACATTCCAAGAATTAGAAGGGTCAGATTCAGCGGCCAAGTCTGCATAATTTTGAGCCATACGACAGGAAGCACCAACGCCAACTTTATTCATCAATTCAAATGGACCACGAGCCCAACGAAGCCCTACTTTTGCTCCACGGTCAACATCTTCCATCGAACAGACGCCTTCATCAACAATTTGTGCTGCTACACCGAAAACAACACCATACAAGCGTTCTGAAATGGTGGTGTACTGTTCATCGGAATATGATTCATCACCATCGATACTCCATTGTTCATTGGCTTGAATCAAATCACGCAGATTTTGTGCGCCGTTGTAGCGAGGCGTATGCAATTGCTCAGACAAATAATCGGTTGAATGAAGAGCAATCGGTGGACCTGTGAGGTTCATCAATCCAAATGGTCCAAGACCGATTCGAAATGCCTTACGAGCTGCTGCATCAATTTGAGCAGCCGAAGCAACACCTTCTTCCAGTAACAAGCAAGCCTCATTCAACCAAGGAACGAAGAATCGATTGACAACAAAACCAGGCCGGTCCGCACAGACGATGACAACCTTGCCAAGCATCTTACAATATTGCACGACTTTTTCAACCGTTTCAGGACTTGATGCGTGTGCAGGAATTACTTCTACCAAGCGATTTTTGGCAGGGTGATAAAAGAAATGCAATCCAACAAATCGGTCTGCACGACCAGTTGCTTCAGCCAATGCATTGACCGACAATGAAGAAGTGTTTGATGCAAGGATTGTATCAGGGCCACATGCTTTGTCAAGCGTATTGAAAACTGCGGTTTTGATATCAAAGTCTTCGAACACCGCCTCAATTACCAAATCTGTATCTTGCGCCGTGTTTTCAACACCAACAACACCGGTGATTCGACCCTCAATCGCTTCGACTTGGGTAGGTGAAAATATCCGGCGTTCAACAGCCTCTGAAAGAAAATTTGTGATGATGCTTTGACCTCTGTCAACCCATTGTTGTTCTCTGTCAACCATTTGAACATCAAATTCTTCTTGAGCTGTTTTTTGAGCAATACCGGAACCCATGTTCCCTGCCCCGACAATCGCTACACGCTGAATAGGTTGCATGAACTTGCCAACAAAACCTCACTCAAGAACACTGCGGAGAGAAGTTCTCACTCACAGTAGCGATTACAATGCCGCTGCATTCGATTTGTTTATCTGACAATATGAAATTAGTCTCGACGCCCAAGAAAATTAACTTGGTAAGGAAAAATCAACCGGTTTATCAACCCACTCAACAGGATTCCACTTGTCATTGTAACTTGTTGGGGTTTGGTTATTCCTATGATGTAACCACATCAAGTGACGTTCTGCATTAACTGAATCTGATTCGTCAAAAAGCCAATACTGACACCAATAGGATGGTTTTTCGTTCGGATAATCACCATTTAATCTTGAGGCACCCTTGTGATTGTAATGGCCCAAATTATGCTCTTCCCAACAACATAATCGCTCTTGTATTTGTCCTTCTCCAATATAGATCAATTCAATCTGTTCGCCACGAATTCTTTCAATCCAAATCAGATACACCCCGCTTCTATACCAATTCTCATCGTCGTCCAATAACACAGCGTGCCGTCCCCATTCTGAATCATTACAGTATATCGGGCCGCATGTCCCTCTGACCAAAGTATTAGTGTGGTTGAGTTTAAGTTTCTCAGTCCACATATTCGATTCTCCATTCATTTCTATTTGAGGATTATGACTCACAAGGATTCAAACCCTTGTTCAATACTCAATGATTGAAGGGTTGTGATTAGATTTCTTCAGCGGTAAGCATGGAACGACATGCGACCTTGATTGATAGTCTGTCGGAATGGTCCGCGCCCAGTGAACATTCCCTTGATTGACGAGAACAATCGAATCGGAAATGAATAACGAATCCATGGATTCTTTGGATAGACAACTTCTACTCTTGAGAAGCCCAAATCCTTGAGCATACCTTTCATGGCACCTACATTTGGAGCCCAGTAGTTGGTATCATCACTATTGAATGAATCACCAGGGTAGTAGACCATCGAAGGCTTCCAGCGATGCAAATCATCAACTGCAGTCTCTATGATAAGCAGTTCTTTGCAGACACTTGCAGCAACACGAAGGCCCGCCATTGGGTCCTGAAGATGATACAATACTCCGAGGAACATAACAATATCAAATTCTCCAACATTATCCGGTGAAACATCCATTGCATCAATATCCAAAGATTCAACCTTTGAATTCAATGCCTTATGTGCGAAGTTAAAACCGTCTTTTGTGCCCCATCCCGGGCCACTCCAACAGAAATTATCGGTTGCAAGAACACGCTTAGCACCTGCTTTTTCTGCTTGAAATGAGAAAAAACCATCCCAAGCACCAATATCAAGAACCGTCTTTCCAGTCAAATCTTTTGGAAGGCAAACCTGTTCCAATTTTGCCATGGATGCATCCACTCCAGGAGTTACAACACCATCATTCAATGGGATTGAATGAAACCATTTGATTGAATCCATACTCTGAGGTGGGGCGTCATCGGCCATGTTCGACGACGCAATGCTTCTACATATGAGCATATTGTTTCCAAAAATTACTACAATGAATCGTAAACATCGGCCATTCGAAGACAGAAACGACTTTGGTCAAAACGTGAAGCAAATTCGATCAATCCAGAACGGGGTTTTGGCCAAACATGCTGCTCATCCAACTTAGTACGGCTTTGCCAATTAGAATACACTGCAATTATGGCTTCTTTCCATGCCTCTTTATCTCCGGCTTGAAGGCATGTTTCATCAGGCATTAGTTCGTTGTGAGATGGAAGATTGGAGCACAAAACTGGAGTCCCACTAGCCATTGCCTCAAGTGGCGGATAACCAAAACCTTCACTGGCGCTTGGAAACAATAAGGCTTCACTTGCATGGCGCAGATGCATTAATTCATCACTGGAAAGTTCACCTCCGTGTGAAATCCAATGAGGTACATCGTGTTGTAGGGCTAGTTGTGATGCTGATTTTCCACCATAAGGACATGCTTCATTGCCGACATGATGTACAGTGATGTTACGCTTCATTTCTTCATCCATTTCACCAATGATTTTGCAGAGAAAGTGGAGTCGCTTTCGTGGTGCATGACTTCCAACGACCAATAAATGACACATTTTAGACAAGTTTGATGCAGGGCCCACCACATCGGTTTGTTCTTGATTTATTGGGGAAAAATTTTGGATATTGAGGCCAAGCGGAACACACACGGAAGCAACATTGGGAAAATGTTTCTGGCATGCAGACAAAGTCGCTTGAGAATCACAAACTAGAAGGTCGGACTGTGCAAGGCCCGCACGTAATTTTCCAAGGTCTCGACGACGAAACCAGTGAGGTTTTTGTTCCCCAATTTCAATAGATTCACCCCTTATATTGATTGTTTCTGGGAACAAATGAAACAAGTCATGAACAGTAACTACGACTGGAATAGAACACTGTTCAGGAATAAGGTGTGCTTGTTCTTGGTCTGTAATATGAAGAATACTGTAATTATGGCTCTTTTTGAGTAGTTTAGCTACTCGTTTCGGATGTGCGTACCATCGTTTATACAATCGAGAAAACGGATTCATTCGCTTTTTAACTCGATATTCGCAGGTGGCATTGGTTTCCCATCCTTTGATGTCACCTTGTGCAAGTGACATGGCAAGGTTGTGATGTGCGCCGCCAATACCCGTGTTGGCGCCCAGAGCGCCACCACGAACTAGCAACACCTGTTTGGCCATACCGACCCGTAGGTGCAAGACTTCTTCAAAGGTGAGATGATTTGTGGATGGTTTCTTCTCTTTATGAAAAATCAAACTAGTGTTAAAATGGAATTAAGTAGTCGAACTGTTAGCATGCAAATGAGGAGATTAATTTGCCGACACTACCACTTAAAGTTACTCGTGAAGATTACAATATGGTTCGTACATCAATTGAATCTGCAATCAATCTTGGAGGTGAAATCCGGAATATTTTGGGGGCTCAAAAGGATTTGAATCCAAACAATGATTTGCATAATGAAGTATTTCGAGCGAGTGAAGCGTTGAGCGTTTTTGGATCTCGATGGACGATAGAGATTCTTTCGGCGCTCTATATTTCAGGGCCTCGGAGATTTAATCAAATGAAAAATCTTCTCAAAGGAATATCATCTCGTACACTTTCTGATAAGTTGCGTTATTTGGTAGAGGAAGGACTTGTATTTCGTCAAGTTTCCGATGGGCCACCGATTCGAGTCACTTATCTTCTTACTGAACACGGACGAACCTGTGGGCGTCTACTCTCGCCGCTTGTCGCTCATCTGAAAATCCATATGGGTACCGTTTTGGCCCACGATTAACCACCTCTTTGATGGATGCATTCAAGGGATGGATTAAGAAAGGAGAAAGAAAACCCTGTTCTATGCCTCTGCTTGCACAATGGGTCCGTCAACGGCCATGGTTGTCAGCAGGGCTTGCCGGTGCTGCGGGAGGTGTTGTAGGTATTGCAAGCGGAGTTGCTGCTGCTGCTACAGCCGTCGGTGCACTTGCTATGGGTGGTGTATCAACTAAAGCGCGTTCCTTTGAGCACCCTTTGCGTCAAAGAATTCTTTCAACACTCGAACAACACCCTGGATTGTGCTATCGTGAATTACAATCTACTCTTAATGCTGCTAATGGGACACTACGCCATCACCTCGACGTGTTACAAACACGCCGTAGCGTGACTGTTTTGCCAGTTAACGGAAGAACTTGCTACTTCGCTGGCGCCCCAAGTCAAGTAGAAGTCCTTAGAGGAATTGCTGTCAACGAGCAGCGAGCCGCTTCAGCCCTTCCGATTGGCTTATCCCTCGTTCAAAAGTTAATCATTGAAGACATTCAAAAAGAAGGTGTCCCACGTTCACAGGCTGCTCTTGCACGAAGAATTGGGCGTTCTCGAGCCACAGTACATTCAGCAGTCAAAGTACTTCGTCGTAGAGGAATTCTTCGTGAAGACCGGATTGAAATGATGCCTCATATCGACATGGACATTCAGTGGCATGGAACACAAGGTGTTGATTACGATTGGCACGATGACCGAAGATAGAGGCGCTATTTTTCGCCGCTTGAGAGGCAAATAATACATAGCCTTCAAAGACCCTCGCCGAAAACCATTGCTGAGTAGTATGTTCAGTGTTCGTTTAACAGAGGTTGCTTTACCAACCAGTGAACGCGAAATCGACAATTTAGTTGGATGGTTTATCGACACATTATGCTTGGTTCGAAAACGAGGGGAAGCAACTGCTGACCAAGGAAGAGCCGGTCCTGTTCATCGCTTGTTAAGGGATTACTTGTTTGCTCAACCAGAGGTTAGTTGGGATGCGCAAATGTTGGCTGATGAGTTAGCACTAACACCTGCTTCATTGAATCATCATCTTACTCGTTTAGTTGAAGCAGGTATTATCGGATTCTCCAATGAAGGGAAAGGATGGCGCAGATATTTTCTGCGTGGAGGTTCATTGACAAATGCAATTGAATTTTTTAGTTTGCAATGTGAAACAATTGTTCGACAGCGAATGACGCTACTAGATTCACTTTGGAACCGTGGCAACCCAAATCTTGGTTCTGAGGCCATCGCCACCGAAACGCCTGCACTCAGTATAGGAATTGTAGACCATCGGCCATTACTCCCAGAGAGTGAAGAAAATGTGTTATCACAATGGATGGGTGACTTCGGATTACTTGGTGAACGCCCAGGAAAAGAAGCTCATGCTGATTCAATTTCAGTGCAGTTGTTTGAATTGCTATTGAATCGAGATTTGCCACTTTCTCTTGATGAGGCGAGTGAAGTTCTCGATGAGCAAAAACCTCGTATTGGGCGTATTCTTGAGCGTTTTCGAAGTACTGGGATGGTTCAAAGGGTCCCACGTATCGACCGGCTCAATGTTGCTCTTTGGTCTGCTATGACCACCCAATACCAACGCCGAGGCGAAGATTGGATGTTGAAAAAAGGTGGCTTCCAAAGAATTCTCAATACGAAACAACAATCCTCAATTCTCTCCAGTCTAAAGAAAGGAAAATTCAAGATTGAAGGGGTTGAAAACATAACCAAAGATATTTCCTCTGATGAACAAATGCTATTGCTCAATCTTCTAGGAGGAAGATTGCCTTTAGGGCACAGAATGGTTGGCTATTCCTCTGAAGATGTTCACAGGGAGGTTGCTGCACGAATCGACAAAACACTCCGGAGAATGCGTCGAGTCGCCCAATTACTTGAACAAGCAATGGCCTCGTAAGCGACGGTGGAGTTCAAGAAACAGCCAATCCTTGAAAAACAAGGATTCTGAGCCACTGGTGATGAGCGAACATATAGGGTCCAAACCTGGAGCGTGGGGGGGTGAAGCACGCCCACTATTTCTCGCACCTATGGCCGGTGTTTCCGACCTTCCATTCCGATTGCTTGCCAAAGCATGCGGAGCCGATGTTACAATCACTGAATTTACAAACAGTACCGCTCTTTCTCGAGAAGCGGCAATGTCTTGGCGCAAGATGGAATCTCATGCGACTGAAATTCCTTTCATTCCACAAATCTTTGGCGGTGATGCTGGAGATATGGCTACTGCTGCAGAAATGTTGGCCCCAACTGCCGATGTTATCGATTTGAATTTTGGCTGCCCAGCCCCAAAGGTCACCAAAATTTGTGCTGGAGCGGCATTGATGGGAGAGCCAGATAATCTTGTTTCCATGGTCGAAGGAATAATTCAACGCGTTGAAATCCCAGTTAGTGCAAAGATGCGGCTAGGAACTGGATTAGGCGCAAATAATGCCCTTGAAATCTGTAAAGACCTCGAAAACATTGGAACATCTCGACTCTGTATTCACGGCAGAACTCTTCGACAACGATACTCCGGAGAAGCGGATTGGAATTCAATCAAACACATTGTAGACGGTGTTGAGATCCCTGTCATCGCAAATGGAGATGTTGTTGATGCTGCAAGTGCTAAATTGTGTTTAGAGACAACCGATGCTGCAGGCCTAATGATAGGGCGGGGCGCTATTGGACGCCCTGCTGTCTTTGGAGAAATCAAAGTTGGGTTGGGTTGGATGGATGAAGAAGATTTACCATGGATTAAGGAATTGGGTGAAGATTGGTACCAACGTTCTTCCATTGGCCGTGCTTTTGCCACACGGAAATGGTGTTGGGATAAATATATCGAATTCTCACATCAAACCAGTGGTTTGCAACCGCGATGGATGCAAAGACATGCGATTGCCTTCACTAAAGGACTGCCGGGGGCGAAAAAAATTCGTAACAAGATGCATGGGGCTTCTACGCCTGAGGATTTCGCAAATGGAATCTCAAATTATTTGGCAACGGATTCGAGCGAATCAAATTGAATTAGATTAATTCAAAAGGTGGATTGCCATTCTTCTAAATCTTGGGAAGCAGCCCAATCTTCATCAGTCATTTTTCCTCTAACCTTGAGAACTTCACGGGCAAGTAGCCAGTAAATCAAAGCAAGTGAGCGACGGCCCTTGTTGTTAGCTGGAAGTGCGATGTCGACATTACGAAGATTGTTATTTGCATCCACAATGCCAACAATCGGCAAGCCAGAGTTGACCGCTTCACGAAGTGCTTGTTGGTCAGCAGCAGGGTCAGTGACAAACAGAACATCAGGTTCAACATACGAACGAAGAACTGGATTTGTGAGGGAACCTGGAATAAAGCGGCCTACTGCGGCATTTGCACCAATCGCTTCAGAAAAGAGGCGTGCAGGGCGTTGTCCATATTGACGAGCAGAGACAACCATGATTCGTGCTGGGTCATACTTGTTGAGAAACTCTGCAATCGAACGAATTCGAGAGTCAGTCATGTTGACATCAAGAAGGTATAATCCATCTTCGCGAACCCGTTCAATGAATCGTGCCATATCAGCACTCTTTTGTTGAGTACCAATATTTACAGCATTCTCTTCATAGGATTCAAAGGGTAAGAGTAGGCTCGTTTCCTCGGACATGGTAATTCCTCAGCAGACGACCGACTTGGACTCCATATTAAACCGCTTCGCAGAGAGGGGGAATGAAATTTTTTGTAACCTCAAGCCATTTTGAATGGGATTACCATAAAAGAACTCAAAACATGATGCCGTTCTGTAAGAACTGTGGGGGTCGATATATTGGATGGTGAAACTGAAGAAACAGCCCTACTGAGGGCCACTCTTTCAGATGACAATACTTGGCGTGATTCCGATGGTATCGCTCTTCCTGTGAGCGCAAGCGATTTAGAACGCCACGAATATTGTCCTTTATCTTGGTCGTTATCTCGCCAAGGTAATTCTGGTCAAGGTGAAGCCATCGTCGCCGGAATCAAAAGGCACACAGGAATTCATGAGAAAATGAAATCTTTTCAGGAGATTCAATCTCAAAAACGACGTTCTATCACCATTTGGACATGGTGGTTTTCTGTTATTATTGCATTGAGTATTGATGCACTTGCTTTCAATTATATCGACGAGGTCGTAACACCAATTATAATGGCACAATATCTCGCCATGTGGAGTTTCACTACACTGTTAGTTGGATTTGTCACCATATCAGTTCCTTGGAGGTCTTGGATTGGCCTTGATGATACGATTTCTCGTCAAAAGACTAAATTCTTGGCTACAAAAGATGATTTCACCTATTTTTGGGAACCTAAAGGGTTCATCGGCGGTTGGTTTGAAGCAGGGCGAATCGAAGCCAGTTTACTTTTTGGTTCAATTGTATTGGGGTTACATGCAATCGCTTTGGCAGGGGCAAAAGATCGAGAACAAGCGACATTTATTCTTTTCTTAACAGCCATGTTTTGGACACTTGCCGCCTCTTGGCAACTTCAACGAATGTTGTTATCTGAAAATGTACTTCAAACAATGAAACAAGAGATTGATATTGATACGGAATCAGAAGTCGCCTATTCTGATGATGATTCTAACTCGCACCTCCTTGTCGATGAGAAAATAGGTCTACGGGGCCGTCCTGACCAAATTGTCATCGTCGATGGCGAGTTTATTCCATTCGAACAAAAAACGGGCAAAGTCCCAATTAATCCACATCCCTCTCACCGAATGCAATTACTCGCCTATTTACATCTCGTTGAAATCAATACGAAGAAAAGTTCACCTTATGGAGTCCTTCGTTATGGTAAAGAAAACCTTCACCAAATTCCATGGAATGATTTCTCGAAACAAGAATTACGGGATGCTGTTACCGAAGTTCAGCGTTTGATGGTTCAAGGTGGAGCCATACGAAATCACAACCGCCCTGGAAAGTGTCGAAATTGTTCTCGACTCTATGCATGTGATGATTCGTTGGTTTGATTCAAGTGCAAATATCTTCTAAGGGGTATTCAATGCAAGTTCGTTTGATTGTGACACTAATTTCAAATTTATCTTGGAATACTGTACCCGAAAATCCTCCACCTCTTGCAACTATGTTTAATGTCCAAGTTCCTGTCTCAAATGGTGGGGTAATTACATCTGTAGCAGCAGGTAAATTCTTGCATTCATCAATTGACCAAACTGGTTGTTCTACTTCGGAGTTAGCGTTTGGCGCCCAAAGATTCGCACGAACATAACGTGTAATGTTCTCGCAGTCACCGATGATATCCACGATGATATCTGAAGCAGTAATGTCTACACTACGATAAATGACAATTTCAGATACCGATTCATCGACTTCAAAAGTGGTGGTATTTTCATGAACCTGGACTTCTGCGGTTGTGAAAGTATGCTTGTGTGTGTATTTTATTGCTTCCGATCTTGTGTCCGGGGGGCCTCGCAAGTCTTCCATTACTTCTCGAGACTGCAATAGTCCTAAACATCCTGATGAACTGCTAATGAGGAATATCATGACCATCATGATCGGCACAACCCAACTCTTCTTCATCAGATGGGCTAAGTTTGCTCTACATATCAATCCAATGCAGGATGATGCGAGGGTTTGATACCTTAGAGCCATAGCGTGAACTGTCCGAATGACGCAAAGTGGTTGCCGAGCAATAGCGATGACGAACCCTATGAAAGCCGACGGACATCACTCAAACTTTGCTCCACAAGTTCCGCATTCTGTCGCTTCAACAGCGAGGTCAGCACCACATGCCCCACATTCAGCAACATCAGACTCTTGTTTCTCTTCTTCCGCCTTACGTCGAGCACTTCTTCGGCGCGCTGGTTTGTTTGCTTTAGGTGTCAATTCATCGATGATTGAAATTGGTTTGTCATCATCCTTCACTGAAAAGTCTGAAGTCGTTTCAGAAACTTCGTTTCCTGCGAAAGAAGAATCTGTCAATTGCATTCCTACATGCACTTTATCTCCAGGCATTATTCCATCTTCACCAGTAATTTCAAACAATCTTCCACGGATATCAGCATCACTTGCTGAAAGTTCTTTTCCATCATCTTTGTGAGCAATAATCTCGCCTTTAGAAGCCAAGATAGAATCAATGTCGTTAGTTTCATCACCCAACTCTTTCAAGTTCTTGAGCGTCGTAGTAACCGTGTTTTGATACGCTTCAAGTTCCTCTTCAGTCATGTCTTCTTGGAGAATTTCATCTGCGTTTCTACGGTCGTATGCCGCTTCGACTTCCGCTTCTGCACTCAAAATGTTTTCATCCCATTCATCTTCGAGTTGTTCCTCATCGAAACCAAACTCTTGGACAGCTTGTGCAAAGTCCTCTGTCCCGGTAACAATCACATCATCATCGATTTCTTCAGGGATTTCAACAACTGCCTTTTTCACTTTCTCTTTCCGTTCCCGTTGTTCGAAATAAGATGAAACATCTTGTTCTGCACCGCAGTAGACACAGTTGTCAAGTAAATCCGGTATTGATTCGCCACATTCATTGCAATCGTGGAATTGCTTTCTTGCTTTCTTGAGATTGAACGAGCACCAAGGGCAACGATCTTCATCGCCTTCTAATTCTCCATCGCATGAAGGGCAATATTCGAAAATATCTCGCTCGACTTCTTCTTCGGATTCACGAGTAAGGTATATTGAGATGACTAAAATACCAATCAAGGCCAAAGCCCCGAATCCGATTAGAGTTATAGTTCCAATTTCAGAATTGGGATTCAATTCCTCAAGGTCTTGTTCACTCATTATCGTCGCAAAGGTCCTAGTAAAAGTGGTTGATATCGTTGAATCGGAAGGAACGAGTTTGATGACTGTTGAAGGGGCTGTAGCAGTAAATTCACAGTCGAGAGTGACTTTATCGCCAAGATTGACCACTTCAACATCCATTGTTGACAGAATTGTATCACTTTTATCTACGCAATTATATGATAATGAGCCAGTAGCAACGCTCGTCAAATCAACTTGAAGTGTATAATTCTCCCCTTGTGTCATTGGTAACACGAGTGAAGAACCATCAGAGTTTGAAACTTCGAGAGTTGCCAAGGCCCAAGACAAACGTAATTCTGCTTCGACCAAAACCACGCCTGATGCTACACTATTTGCTGGATTTGAATCCCAACTGCTTGAGGACGCAATCCATTGAGCTTCAAAGGTAGCATTATGAGCACCGAGTTCTGAAAATAGTTCAACTGACCATGTACGACTCTCTGCTGAATCAATATAAATTATTGATGATGTTTCTTCAATACCTTCCCAGACATAGTGCACCTTTCCAGAAACTCGTATGTCTCCAGTGTTCAGCATACTTACACTCCAGACAACAGAATCTCCCGAATTAATAGAAGGTGATGATGCTATTGCATTTGAATCGACAAGTACATCTGGGATAGCGAATTTGGCGAGTTGGGCAGATATTTCATCATTCGTGGTCGATTCTTGAATAAATGCACCGGTTCCAAAGGGATCGATTTTTGCACTCACAATATGAAGGCCTGCAGGTAAAACACCCAATTCAGAGATTGTAAGAACGTGGCTCCAATCGGTCTGCGCAAAACCAGTTCCAGTAAGATTTACCATGAAAGGAGCGGTTGTAATAAATCCTCCAGATGGCTTTGCGATTTGAAGCCAAAGTGGTACTTCTGTGACGCCTGTGCCATTGGAGCGGCCGAGTTTGCCTGAAACGACCCAAGGCCCTTCAAGAGAATCTTCTTCAATGCTAACAGTTAATTCCCCAATGTGATAGAGATCCATTCGGGTGTCAACAACAAATGGAACTTCGACCATTTTATTCGATTCTGAAGATTCATGTACTGCATTTTCGTAATCAGGCGTAATCATCAATGTATGAGAACCGCTTTGAGGGGCTGTGAAAGTTGTATTAACCCATTCACTAGAAGATGCTGCAATTGGAGGAGTTGGAATTTCTAAATCAGTTGAACCTGGGAGGTTGATGTGAAGAGTGCTCGCTTCTGCAGGCTCACTACCAAGATTTCGAACCAATGATGAAAGTGCGACTGTATCACCTGCAAAGATTCCCGATGAGGGTGATATTTGGGTTTCAGTTACTTTCAAATTTGGAAGTCCAGTAACGGTAAATTCAACATAAAATTGAACTTCATTACCCGAATTTCTAGGATGCTCAAAGGTAATGTGAACTTCGTGGTCGCCTTCAACTAGACCCTCCCAAACTGTAGAGACTTCTGCCGTTGCCTCAGTATCGATATCTACTGTTGAAGATTCTAGTAATTTGTTTGGACCAATTCCGTCTCGATAAAAAGCATATTCAACATCAGTCGCATAATTTCCACTATTGTACAATTGAAGGTTGATGGTGACTGAATCGCCCGCCTCAGGAGCGGATGGCATGAGAGCTACAGTACTCGCTGAAGCCTGTATTGAGCCACTCTGTTCAGCAGAAATCGGCATAGGTACCGCAGCAATACAGAGTAGAAGAATTACAATTGTCGGCTTCCACGCGCTCGCCATGTAAGTATTCGACTACCTGCAAAGCACTTGAACCCATCTCAACATGATGAAAGGATTTGGCCTCACAAGGATGTTTTCAACTATCCCGAGAATCAAAAAAAAGTGGAGTTTCGCTTTAGTTCAGTTATTGCAAATTTTAATTGAAAGGATGGAGAAGAAGGGGAGCATTGAAGGATAACCGCACCCGTCATGCCTACATGGGCAGAACTTGGTCGAGCGCTATTCTCGTCGTTCTTCTGCTCGGCCTTAGTTCATCTCCGTTAGTGGATAATCATCTCGAAGAACTTGAATTGCCCACATTTTCATCGTCAAACCTTGTCTTGACCTTCACAAATGGTCCGACTACTAATCAAGATATTTCCGGGCTTCATAGCCTTACTTTTGGAATGTCAGGGGACGCAAATGTTTCTTCACTACTTATCGAAATATCAAGCGATGGTAGCAATTGGACAAGTGTAAGCAACATCACTTCAGCCCCATGGCTGACTTATTTTGATTCGACTGCCCACAGTAATGGGTCCTATACACTTCGAGCATCCGCATGGGATGATGATGTCAATGAAATGGTCGTTTCCTCTTCTGGAACATTCAACATCGTGAATCAAGTTCCAGTCATCACTCTATTTACCGTGCTAAATGCTGCTGTTGGAACTGGAGATTCAGCATCGGACAGGGCTTGGTTCAATATCGAGGCTGACGGAACTTTGGCTTACCGTTGGGGTGCGAGTGATGATGATATCAGTTATGCATCAATTGCCAATGTGCCAGGACCTGGTGCTCCTTCAAACGATGGCCCAAGCAGCCTTTCATATGGGTGGGATTGGAGCAGCGGCGCAATGTCCGAAGGAACATGGAATTCTCGAATCACTGTCTATGATGGCTCAAGTCTCTCAGCATCACAAACGCTCTTTGTTGGTATCGACCGAACTGGCCCCACACTTTCGAGCGTGACTGTTGGTAACGGTGCAAATTGGCAAAAATCGTCTCCAATCACCTTGAGTGGCCTGATTAATAATGCAGATGATGACCAAGGTAGTGGTGTTTCTTCCGCAGAATATTCTCTTGATGGTGTAATATGGAACTCGACTTCTTCCGATTCGTTAATACTCAACCTAGAAGAGGGATTACACACATTATCGATTCGTTCTGTTGATCGGGTAGGAAATGCCGGTAGCGCCATCAACATCGATGTTCGCATTGATGAAACACTTCCAGAAGCAATTGGTTGGACTGTCGATGAACTCACTACGAGTCGTGTAGGGCCTGCAAGTGTGAGTTTTAGTGCCATTGATGATGGGTCTGGAATAGATGTTGCAAATTCCTATCTGCAATTTGGCTTTGATTCAAATGGTGTTGGAGAGACTCCAGACCTTTCAGTCAACTGGATGCAACTTGGAACATCTGGATTGTCCGGAACTATTGGAATTTCCAATTGGGCGACAAAATCTCGTCAATACTTGATGTTCCGTGCTATCGTGATGGATAACGCTGGAAATCAGTACACATCGAGTCCAAGTTCTTACCAAATCCTACCAGGATTGGATTTGTATTGGAATGCAACCCAAACCAATCTTGACCGCCTAATCGTTCGACCGGGTGAAATCGATGGAAACGTTGTCATTACCAGTGTAATTGAATCGAACCAAGTATATGGGGGAAGTGTCGTTGTTCGTCTTGAATCTGCGCCTGCCGACAGAACTTCGACTGTAAGTTGGACAGTCATGGAATCCCGCACACTGGATTCTGGGACATTAGCAGATACTCAAGAAGAATTGATTTGGAATTATACCGTCCCTCAAACTGGACAATTCGATTTACGTTTAGTTATTGATTATCTCAATGTTATTGATGAATACGATGAAGGGAACAACTACAACCACATGGTCGTCACTGGAGCATCGATTGGTTCTCCGGGTTTAGTTCCATCATTTGCCCCTTCAATTGTGTTGCTTATTATCACTGGATTTGCAATTGCGATATGGCAACGAAGAACAAGAGATTGAAAAGAGGTTGGCCACAGGCTCGCCCATGCGCCAACCGCTACCTCGAGTACCCATGAACCGAATTGCGGTTCTTATTGGAGTCAAAGGAGCAACAGCAAAATCGTTGAGATTTGCTTCAGGATGCAAAGAATTTAACATTGATTCTGAAACTGGAGATGTCGAAGTTGTTTGGGGAGAACCTGGAACATATGACCCGGTAAAGGCAATGAAATTACCAAATGTCATCAAAGCAATTGGACGAGGAATGGCTCCAAAGGCAGCGATTCAGTTGCTTGATGACCATCACTTCTTCGAATTAGTCGACATCCGAAAATATGTCGGCAAAAGGTCCAATCAGCAACGCCGTATTCGCGGGCGCATCATTGGAAGTGATGGCAAAATTCGGAAATTAATTGAAGGGCTAACCGATACTCAAATCACCATTTACAATTCAACAGTTGTTTTGGTTGGTGAAGAGGAAGGATTGGCCGCTGCTCGTCAAGCGGTGGAAATGATTGCTGGTGGTGCAGAACATGGAACTGTTCTCAATTTCCTCGAACGTGATCGACGTCGTTCTCGTATTTCGAATCGCCAACTTGAATCAATTGAAGTGAGAGAAGATGTCGAGATGCCTGCAACTGGATTCGAGGAATTGGTTCCAGGTCTTTCCGACCTTGCTCAACGTCGCTCTCGACGTATGCGTGCTTCTCAAGTCGACCCTGAAGATGAAGAGGCTGTCATAGAGATGATGGAACTCGCTGAGGATGAAGATGTCAGTTGGGAAGAAGAATGATTATTCTTCTTCATCTGAAAAGACAACAGGCTGTATGTGGTCTAAATCCATATTAAGCACTTCATACATGGACTCTGCAAGAGAGGTTTCAATACCGTTTTTTGTAGCCCATTCGACCAAGCGAGTAACATCTCTCACCAAGAATTCTTGAGCCTTTGGATGTGTTTGTATAACTGCTTGTCCAACATCAATTACCACTGCTCCATCGTTGTGCCAAAGAATATTGTACGGTGAAAAATCGCCATGAACCAGATTTGCTTTTTGCCAACAAATCGCCAAAAACTCGAGTAAATCTTCAAACACAACTTCTGGATTCTCCACCTTTACTTCACGGAGTTTAGGAGACGCAGAAACTTCAGTTCCTAAATATTCCATAACCAAGACATTCTTGTGTATTCCGATTGGCTTGGGGACATTTAGGCCCCAACGAGCAAGCCTTGATAGATTACGATGTTCTTTACGTACCCAAATATCAACAAGGTCTCGGTGACGGCGGCGTAAGCCTCCAAATCTCCGGTCACCCTCGATATATTGTATCAGATTTTTGAAGACTGCATTCGAAGTATGAAAAATTTTGACTGCCACGGTT
>Ga0209043_1000232_pt1 | contig 36367 bp, 31 predicted proteins | sample SaaInlV_100m_DNA_3_FD_184654 | JGI IMG/M metagenome (GOLD analysis project Ga0209043, IMG submission 184654) | Marine microbial communities from expanding oxygen minimum zones in the Saanich Inlet - SI037_S4LV_100m_DNA (SPAdes) (version 2) | ecosystem: Environmental > Aquatic > Marine >... | reverse complement strand
CCTTTTGTAGTTCCAGTGCTTCCATCGCCCGTGCTAGCTGGTGCTAAACGAGGGAACGACGACTTTCGCACCGTCTCCTACTCGTAATGCCCCATTCATCCAGTCAACATTGGCGTCGTCGGTGAACCCACCGGCGGCGTCGATAGCGTCATCGATTCTTTGCTCACCATCGAGAGAATACACATCAGGCGAACGACTGCCCCAGTCACCTGGAATGTGACGGGGGCAGGTGAGGGAATAAGAATTTCAACGCTCGGTCGTTCAGAATGCCGACTCAACCATCGAGTGACTACAACTGTGACTGCGATAACACCCAAACTTGGGACGATCTGAGTCACATCGCTGCGAGTTGTACCGTCGACTGTCAGTTGGTCAGAACCACTCTATTGGCATATCTTTGGGTTGTTCTGGCAGTCGTCAGGAGTCAATCAGGCAGGTGGTGGCATGAGTCGAGTGTATGGCACATGATTTCGACTCTCAAACTGTAATGATCGGCAATTAACCGACAAAAACACCGTAATTTGAGGCATGCCAGCGGCGATCAGCTTAGAATGCTTGCCAATTTCGTGAGCCGATATGCCCAGCCATGCGATCGCCGTAACGTTGCAATAACCAGCCTCGGCAGCTATCCCATTTGAAAGTAGCGCACTCTAAAAATGAAAATCGAGAAAATTGAAGTCACCACGTTCAAATCGACTTCTAAGAAGGTAAATGACACCGACGGTCATACTCACCCGGGTCCTGAACACGACACGACTGAAGCGTTATTGACTATTATCGACGATGAAGGTAACTCTGGCTATTCGTTCGGTTCGCCAGAAGCGCTTCGCCCGTACATCGTTGAGAACTTCTTCAAAAAAGTCTTCATGGGCGAAGACCCGCGGGATCGTGAAAAGCTCTGGATCAACCTTGCCAAGTGGCAGCGCGGAAGCGGAGCCAATCTTACCGACCGTTCGATGGCAGTTGCCGAAATGGCATTATGGGATCTGGCAGGTCGTGCATCAAACACACCTGTTTGGAAGATGCTGGGCGGATACCGGGACAAGGTTCTCGCCTACGGATCGACCATGTGTGGTGATGAGATGGAGGGTGGACTCGCCACTCCTGAGGACTACGCAAATTTCGCCGAGTGGATGGTCAACCGCGGTTACAAGGCTATCAAGCTCCACACGTGGATGCCTCCAGTAACGTGGGCTCCTAGTGTCGACATGGACATCAAAGCATGTGCTGCTGTTCGAGAAGCTGTCGGACCTGATTTTCCCTTGATGCTTGATGCGAACCACTGGTACTCGAGAATGGAGGCTTTACGGTTGGGTAAAGGAATTCAACATCTCGGCTACCACTGGTATGAAGAGCCAATGGATGAGCATTCGACGGAGTCTTATCGTTGGCTCGCTGACCAATTGGAGATTCCGGTGATTGGTCCTGAATACGCTTACGGAAAGCACCACACTCGTGCTGAGTGGATTGCAAGCAAGGCATGCGACATTGTTCGAGTAGGAGTTGCCGACGTTGGAGGCATCGGTCCGAGCATGAAGTGTGCTCATCTGGCTGAGTCGTTCAACATGGATTGTGAAATTCACGGTGGTGGAGCTGGAAACCTCGCAGTAATCGGTGGAATTATGAACACCACTTGGTACGAGCGAGGATTGCTTCACCCGTTCATCGATCACGATGAAGTTCCGAACCACCTGAACAGCATTGTCGACGCAATGGATAACGACGGTTATATCGAGATGCCGATGCTTCCAGGTTTGGGCGAAGATATCAATTTTGATTACATCGCCGAACGAACAATCGCGGCGCACTAAATAACGACCACAAGGGTCAGCTTCGAGGCTAAATTGTGCTTTGGTGCGCAAATTGGTCTTGTTGCCTGCCCAAGCGTTCGTATAATTGGCGGCTGGTTGCTTTGACGAGCTGCCTTTGAGAGTGCAGTTACTTATTTGAGCTGACACGCCCGCGCTTTCTGCTATTTGCCTAGATTTGGGCGCAGAAGTTGCGGGCGTTATTGCATATTTAGGAGAAGAATTATGACGCAACAGATCTGGGCATTCCTCGGCGGGAAGCAAGTTCCCGAAGAGGACGCTACAGTAGGCGTCAAAACTCACGCTCTGCACTACGGAACAGCTGTCTTCGAAGGAATTCGAGGAAACTGGAACGAACGACTCGGCAAAGTAGCAATCTTCCGATTAGAGGAACACTACGAACGGCTTCTGCGCGGTTGCAAGATCTTGCGGATCAATCTTCCTTACTCGGTCGCCGATCTGTGTAAAATTACAATCGACCTTCTTGAGAAGAACGGGTTCGCCGAAGATGTTTACATCAGGCCTCTCGCGTTCAAGGGTGAGCAGCTGGTTGCCAACCTCAATCTGAACACTGTTGCAGACGAGTTCATGCTGGTAATCCAGCCCTTTGGAGACTACATCGATAACAGCCGTCCGCTGAAATGCCAGACATCATCATGGCGACGTCCAATGGACTCTTCAATGCCAACTGGGGTGAAGATTTCGGGTCTGTATACAACGAGTATTCTCGCTAAGACTGAAGCACTCGCCGCCGGATTTGATGAAGCGATTTTGCTGAATCAGGATGGTTCAGTGTCTGAAGGTTCGGGCGAAAACCTGTTCATGATTCGTGATGGCGTTATCAATACCCCTTCTGAGACTGATAACTGCCTATTGGGAATCACTCGCGACTCTGTTATCCAACTTGCGAAAGACGAACTTGGTCTAGAAGTCGTTCAGCGACATATTCACCGATCCGAGCTATACCTTGCTGATGAAGTGTTCCTCACTGGTACCGCTGCTCACCTAACTTCGGTTGGGGAGTTAGATAATCGCAATATCGGAACTGGCGAGACCGGACATATCACCAAGAAGCTTCAGGATTTGTACTTCAAGACGGTAGTCGGGGATCAGCCAAACTACGCTGATTGGTGCACGATGGTCACCCCGTCAAGCGGAAAAGCGGGCGGGTAGGTAAATGGCAATTACGTCTGGTGTTTGAACAATCAATGCTGTTTGAATTGTTGAAGATACGCAAATTTCAGAGCTCAAGATAGGTAAGGGATGGCTGGTTGAATACCGACCCGGGAGTGGTACGTGATTTGTTTGCGGGTCATTACTTTCTGTTCGCATTTCTCACGAGCCTTGGCGCCATTCAGATAGCCGTTTCAAATGCCGGAACGCGCGGTCTTTGGCTGACTCCTTACGCCATTACGACTCGCTGGTTCGGCATAGTACTGATAGTCAGCGCGATCGTAATTTTCTTCATGCAACCTCTCTGGATTGACGGTCCGTGGGCTGCGGGCAGTGTGGAGGCCGACTCGTTGACTCGTGACTGGGGCAAAGCCAGCTGGGATGAACTTGCCGGTGCTCGTAACGTCAACGATATCCATGGTGGGCTCGACGGTGTTAAGCAGACAGGTTGGTTCTCTCTCGCTGCGGTCGCAGCATTTGTAGTTTCTGCCATTGTAGGAACACTGACCATAGAATTTCTGAGCCGTGCTCAACGTAATTCTAGCGGCGATCAAGATTCAGAAATGACCGACGGCCTTGCAGGGCTCACCGATCGTTCGTACTTATCTATTCAGCCTGAATCTTGGCGAAATTTCCGCGCTGATATCGGTGAGCTTTGGCGAAATGGCGTTAGTGAAGCCGATTCGTGGAATTTGATTAAGTCGATTTTGGGTAGGTCATCGAAATGACATCCATCGACGCAGATATCGTGATTTGGCTGAACGGATTGTCTGGCAATATAGCCGCATTCGACAACCTCATGCGAATCGCTGCGAGCGACTACATGATGCCACTAGTGTTCTCGCTGAGTATGCTTGGTCTTTGGTTCTCTGGCAATAATCCTGCACAGCGGATCAGATATCAGCTAACCACACTCATGGGTATCAGCGCTCTCTCAATCGCCAACATTGTCGTCTGGCTCTTCAATATCATCATCGAACGACCAAGGCCATTCGTGGAGCACGGCGATCAATTGACCCTGTTGTTCTATCCGCCAACTGATCCTTCATTTCCTGCAAACCCCGTCGCTGTGGGATTCGCCGTAGCTACTGCAGCTTGGACTATCAACCGAAAGTTCGGATTATGGCTGTCTGCGGCAGCGGCTTTATTTGGATTCTCACGCATGTACGCCGGGGTTTTCTACCCGACCGACATCATTGGTGGTGCAGTAGTTGGAATAGCGATCTACGTGTTTACAACTTACCTGCGCCGATTCCTTGAACCGTTAATCACAGGCTTCGTGCGACTTATCCGCGGGTTGTCCGCCGCATAGCCCTACGGAATGTTCGTTTCCACGATTGCCGTGTTCGTTCGGCTATTCGATTACTCATTTCAATCGTTGGCTTCCGCATCCAGCTTCGTTTAAAGAGAGATTGTGCAACACGTTCGCGTTGAGGCGTTCGACCCTGAAGGATCATGTCAGGATTAGTCTCGAAAATATCGATCGCTTCTGGATAACCAACCAGATCGACAACTTTCTCAAACGCCTCGCTCAATTGTGGTGGCCGTGACGCCCGTTCGCTGTGCATTTCAGATGAAACCACGTGTGCCAAACCACGCCTTATGTAAAGTTCTGCGGCTCGCCGAGCGTTGTCGCCATTCTGGCCGGTCAGACTGCCTGAAGCTACCTGAACAATCACGCCATCATCGACCAAATGTTGCAGTCGGTTCGGGTTTTGCTGAAATAAAATATTTCGCTCAGGATGAGCAATTACAGGCACGAGCCGCTGAGTCAGAAGGCGTCCGATAACTTCTTCCACATAAGAAGGAAGTCGGCTAAAAGGCGGCTCGACTAGTAGAAACCGTGTTCTATTCAATGTGATCGCTGATTCAGAGTCAACTAAATCTGGGAGCGACATATCAAGTCGATGGGTCATCCCAGTGAGTATTCGTACTGGAGGGGTGCTCTCTCGAAGAGTGTCGCTTCGGAGTGCGGCATTCAGTGTATCGGCTAATTCGCTAACGATAGGAGACGAATGATGTTCAAGCTCCACATCCCGGTAGTGAGGCGTAGCCACGATGATATCGGTGCCATCACTCGCTGCTAAGCGAGCCATCGCTAGGCTTTCTTCTACGGTTACAGGGCCATCATCTAGGCCGGATAGGATATGTGTGTGTAAGTCGACTCGTGGCATTCAGTTACAGTCTCAATTAAGTACGGGCGGTGAGGCGTCGAAACGATTCGCCATATTTGAAGCCGTAGCCTTTGGCAGCATCAGAGTGTCGAGCGCGCACTCGGAGATCCATATCTGAACCGAACGATAGTCCTGGCAGCTGGCTTTCATGTTTGGAAAGTGCGTTGATTTTTGTATCGACAGAATCAGACACATCGACGATCACATCGGGGATGTCAGTACCCCAGAAGAATATGTGCTTCACTTTATACGGTTTGATGCCATCGACGAGCTGCTCGGGGAAGTGCAGATGATCTCGAGCATATGGATACACCGCGTCCTGAACCGTAATACCAACATTTCGGTGGTCACGGTGCTGGAAGCGGTGAATTCTGTGCTGATCGTGGGTGAACACGACTTCGGGTCGATACTTGCGTAATGCGTGAACGACTTCACCTAAAAACACGCGGCCGGCTTCAAGTTCGCCGTCTGGGTGATCTAAAACAACGATGTCGCTAACGCCAATTGCATCCGCAGCAGCGCGCTGTTCGACAGATCGTATCGCAACTATGCGCTCCGAAGTCATCTCCGTATCGTTGCTTCCGCTACTACCCGTTGTGCACTGAACATACGTAATCTCGCAACCCTTATCCGCCCAAAGCGCGGCTGTTGCGCCTGCACCAATTTCAGCATCGTCAGGGTGGGCGAAAATTACCATTGCCCGTTTTGGGACGTAGTCGATAGCATCGAAATTCGTCACCTGGTTTGGCATCGAAAAGGGGTAGGTCATAGATTGTCCTCAGCAGGGGAAGCGCATCAAATCTTGGGCGTAAGGCAACACATCATAACGAGTGCTAACGAAATATTAGTGATTATTGAAGGAAGAGCGGCGAATTTTTGGTGCCAGCTATAGACTTAAAATCTGCATTTGAATTTCAAAATTAAATTCAACAAATATTTGCTAGCAAAGCAACAGTATCCACGCCCTGAAAAGTGCGCTGGAACCCTATATCGGAGATCCCATGTCGGCAATTTCCACTTTTGATCCTGAAATCGCGAAAGTAATAGAAAATGAACAGCGACGTCAGCGTGATCAACTGGTGATGATCGCATCTGAGAACTACACCAGTGCTGCCGTTCTAGAAACTGGCGGTTCTGTTCTCACAAACAAGTACGCCGAGGGGTACCCGGGGCGACGCTACTACGCTGGATGTGAAAACGTCGATATTAGCGAGCAGCTTGCGATTGATCGCGCAAAAGATCTATTCGGAGCCGATCACGCCAACGTTCAGCCTCACTCTGGTTCGCAGGCCAACATGGCAGCATTCTTCACTCTCGCTGATCCTGGCGACAAAGTGATGGCAATGTCGCTCGACCACGGTGGTCACCTTACTCACGGATCGCCTGTGAATTTCTCGGGCAAGCTATACGAATTCGGACACTATGGAGTTGATCCCGACACTGAAGCACTCAATTACGACGCTGTCGAAAAACAGGCGCAAGAGTTTCAGCCAAAGATCATCATCGCCGGTTACACCGCATATCCGATGACGATCGACTTCAAACGCTTCCGTGAAATTGCCGATTCAGTCGGTGCCTACCTGTTGGTCGACATGGCCCACATTGCTGGTCTCATCGCCGGTGGTGCTCACCCGTCGCCTGTTCAATATGCCGACATCGTAACGAGCACGACCCACAAAACCCTTCGGGGCCCTCGTGGCGCAATGGCTCTCACTAAAAAGTCGCTTCGCCGCAAGTATAACTCCGCAGTATTTCCAAATATGCAGGGCGGCCCAATGGAACACGCAATCGCCGGTAAGGCAGTTGCGTTTAAAGAGGCCATGCAACCTGAATTCAAGGACTACGCAAATCAGGTCGTTCAGAATTCGAAGGCACTAGCCAGCGGGCTTGCTGCTGGTGGACTGAGAATCGTCGCGGGCGGGTCAGAGAACCACATGATGCTCGTCGACACTCGGTCGATTGGCCTTACAGGTAAGAATGCAGAAGCAGCTCTGATTACTGCTGGGTTAGTGGTAAACAAAAATACCATTCCATTCGATCCTGAGTCGCCGATGGTCACATCTGGTATCCGAATCGGTACTCCAGCACTTACCTCACGTGAGATGAATGTGACTGATATGGAACACGTTGCGGGTTATATTCTCGAAGCAGTTAAGGCTCACGACAATGAATCTGCACTTGCGAAGCTTGGTGGCGAAGTCGCCAAGTTTGCATCGAAATTCCCAGTCCCGGGTCTCGATTCCTAGTGGTTTTATGGTCGAAAAGTGACACTTAGCTTGGAACTAGCGTCAGCTACTGCAAAAATTGTGGCTGACGAGACGTAATCGCGTGATAGACTGAACCTGTTTGGCTCAAAATTATAAAGAACACGGTGGATCGTTGAGAAAGTACGAATTAGTTTGGATTCTAGGTAGCGAAGCTGACGAAGAGCAGGGTACCGAATCCGTAGAAAAAATCACTTCACTTGTAGCCGGTGTCGGCGGTGAAGTTTCAGGCACTGACGTATGGGGCAAGCGCACATTGGCTTACCCAATTCTGAAGAACACCGCGGGTTACTACCTTCAGGCGAACTTCGAAATCGATGCTACCAAGGCTCCTGAGCTCGAACGAGCGATTGGCGCCGATCAGTCGATCATCCGCCATCTCCTCGTTCGCGATGAGATCAAGCCGGCCGTTGTTACCGAAGAAGCTGAGTAGAGTCTGGCTTTTAGCTAGTACGGATGGATTTCAATTGAGTCTTAACCAGATACTTCTTATTGGCCGGGCAGGTAACGATCCTGAGATGCGTTACACGCCAAGTGGCACTCCAGTTACAAGTTTCAGCCTTGCTGTGAACAACAACAGGCGTGACGAAAAAGGTGAATGGACCGAAGAAACCGAATGGTTCCGAGTTACGGCTTGGGAGCGTCAGGCAGAATCGGTAAACCAGTATTTGGCAAAGGGTCGCCGAGTGTTTGTTGATGGTCGGTTATCGACACGTCAGTATACAAGCAGTTCGGGTGAGGCCCGTACATCGCTAGAAGTTAGAGCTTTCAAGGTCGTTTTCCTTGATTCTCCTGGCGGTGAATCAACGGGAAGTGGCGCACCGCCGCAAGCCCAATCTTATTCAGCAGAGCCACTTGGGTCTCCGGCTCAACAATCTACTGCTGTAAATAACCCATCAGAAGACGTGGAGGAACTGCCCTGGTAGCAGTTTCCGTGCAGGACAAGTTTGGCAAGTTGTCGAATAGTTCTGCTGTCCTTTCCGCGAGGTAAAAAATGACACCCCCCCGAACAACTCAAGATGCCGCAGGTCGCCCACCATTCCGCCGCGGCGGAGCCCGACGTCGACGCCAGTGCTACTGCAAAGAGAGCACCGTTGACTACAAAGATGTTTCAAGCATCCGGCGATTCATCACTGACCGTGGTCGCATTGAAGCCGGAAAAAAATCTGGCAACTGTGCGAAGTGCCAGAGAAACCTGACGACGGCTATTAAGCGTGCGCGTCATTTGGCCCTGCTTCCTTACGCTCCTGATCACCTGCGTGTAACTGGAACTGTTTCCGCCGGCGGAAAGATTTCAGACGAAGAAGAAACGACTGAAGAAGAAACTAGCACCGAGGCTGATGAAGCTACTGTGGTAGCTGAAGCCGTTGAGGAATCAACAGAAGAAACTGCGTCACGGGAAACCGAAGCGGTTGCTGAAGAAGTTTCCACTGAAGTTGCTGAGGAATCGTCAGAGGAAACCGATGAGGTTACCGAAGACGTTCCATCTGAAGAGGCTTCAGAAACCGTAGATGATAGTTCTGACGAAGAAGAGAAGTAACCTCTTCTCGCAGGCAATTCAACGTTAGTATGGCCGGAGGTGTTGCTTTTGAAGCGATCCACGGTCGCAGCAGTAGCAAGCGCCGAAAATGTCCACAGAAGACTCAACTGAAGATCGCAACGAAGAGCAGAAACCGGTACCCGGGGGGCCTATACCCGACTACGAAGCTGGTCGTCGTAGTATCACTGTCCGTGGTGGTAAAACCCGCCGGGAAATGGTCAACGAACAACATCAATTTCAAGTTAGAACCCGGCCATTTATGATCGTTGGTCTAGTGGTTTTGATTGGTCTGCTGGCGATTCCGGTTTATGCCTATTTTCAGAACTACGTATTTCCTCCGCGTGAGCTCGCTCTCAGAGTTGAAGGCACTGAATACAGCCGTGGAGACGTAGTCAACTTCATTCGTTTCAATCAACGGATGAGTGAAAATCTGGGCGTTCCGTTTGAAATTGGAAACTCGCTGTTCGACTCTTTGCAGACACTGCAGGAAAACGAGTTAGCGTTTCAACTCGCACCTCGCTACGGCATTGCGGTAAGTGCTGAAGATGTTGACGAACGACTGAACTCTATCCTTGGTTTTGTCGCAGTTACCGTCGCAGAACTAGAGTCTCAGGAATACAAGGACAATGTCGAAGAAGCTAAGCGACAGTTCATCCACCGTATTGGTATTGATGAAAAGGTTTTCAGAGATTTCATTCGAAAGAGCATGTTTAAAGAGCGACTACGAGACGTTATAGGCGACACAATTCCGCGTGTTCAAGCTCAAGTACATATCTACGAAATCATTAGACTTTCTAATGATTCCGAAGATCGTCGAGCGATCGAGCGTACGTTAGTTGCGGGAGCAACAATGGAGAGCGTAGTGCTTCAGTATTCTGACGACCCGAACGCCAGTCGGAATCTTGGTGATCAGGGCTGGAAGCCTTTCGGTGTTATTCCAGAGCTCGATGCTCTCATGTTTGGTCTCGACGGGGATGGAGAACGGCTATTGCCGATTCGAACGCCGAGCTCGCCACGTTTCGACGAAGAGAACAACTGGTGGTCCTACTTAGTAGTTGCTGAAGTGAACGACGCTCGCGAAGTGGATCCGGAAAATTTCGAATTGCTGACTTCTCGGGGCATGACAATTTTCTTCAACGAAGAACAGCGTAATTTCGATCTTCACATGGTTTTGGATAGCGCAATCTTCGATTGGGTGAACGCCCAAGTTCGTCTTTCAGCAATTATTCCTACTCCGACTCCACCTCCGTTTGGCGCTGCTGCTCTGGCTGGTCAGTAGTCAATGGCAAATTCAGCAAAGACGGACAACCCGCCAACGGGCGTTGGTCTACTTGGTCTTGGTGTTGTCGGTTCGGCGGTCGCGAATGCCATCAGTCAGCGACACCGTTCGATAGATCCTGCACTTTCTCTCAACGTAGTGGCTGCTGTGGTTCGAGATCCCTCACGAAAACGTGATGTGACTATCGATTCCAGTACGGTCTCGACAAATCTCGAAACCGTAATTGCCAACCCTGAGGTTGGAATTGTCGTTGAATTAATGGGTGGTGTTGATCCGGCGTTCAGCTACATAACGAGTTCCCTTAATGCTGGTCAGCACGTAGTCACCGCGAACAAAGAAGTCATGGCAAAGTACGGGAGCCAACTGCTCGCCACTGCGGCTGAAAATAACGTTTGCCTGTACTACGAAGCGAGCGTCGCAGGGGGCATACCGATCATAGGCCCGCTGATGAACGATCTTACGGGGAACAAGATCCAGAGTGTCCGCGGAATCATTAACGGAACGACGAATTTCATTCTTACGAAAATGGCCAACGAAGGCGCCGACTTCGACGACGTGCTCGCAGAAGCACAGGCGCTAGGTTACGCTGAATCAGACCCGACTGCGGATGTCGATGGCTTCGATGCGCTGTATAAGATTTCTGTTCTCGCACGGCTTGCGTTCCACACCGAAGTCCCGGTTGACGTGATTCATCGAGAGGGCATTCGCGAAATTCATACGAAGGACTTCCGGTACGCCAGCGAACTCGGTTACACCATTAAACTTCTCGCTGTGGCTCAGGCGAATGCGGATTCAGGTCTACTTGCCCGCGTGCATCCTGCGTTGATTCCACTTGATGTTCCGATGGCTTCGGTGAACGGTGTATTGAACACCGTTGAAGTCGAAGGTGATCTGGTTGGACCACTTTGGTTCCAAGGCCCTGGAGCAGGACCAAACCCAACAGCCAGTGCTGTTATGGGAGATGTGCTGAGAATTGCGAAAGGCGCAATAAACGATGGTGGATCATCGTCGGTACCTGAATCATTCGCTATCGCATCGATGTCTGATCACAAGTGCCAGTACTACATCCGATTAACTGCTTCTGATCGACCGGGAGTGCTTGCGAGTGTTGCAAGAATTCTGGGCGATGCAGACATTGGTATCAATTCCGTACTGCAAAAAGATACTGACACAGAAAACAGCCATGCCGACTTGGTCATAATGACTCACCCAGCGCGCGAGACTAATATGCAGAGTGCCGTGCGATCTATTAAGGAACTTGATACTGTTCTTCAATTGGACAGTTTGCTGCGGGTTGAAAAATACGGTGATCGGTGTTAATCCCTCCCCGGCCCCCGAGTTTTCGATAGTAGCCGAGCTTTGACTCGGCTTGATCAGGAGCGTTCCTTTCGTTGACGAACTTTGGATTGATAGACAGGTACCGCGAATTTCTGCCTGTTACGGCTGCCACACCGTCAGTCTCATTGGGAGAAGGGAGCACTCCGCTCGTAAGATCTCAGAACATTGGAGATTCGCTCGGTTGCAAAGACCTATATTTCAAACTCGAAGGCTGTAATCCAACCGGGTCGTTTAAAGATCGCGGCATGGTTATGGCGATTGCGAAAGCCCTTGAGGCTGGCAAAAAGCGAATCATATGCGCTTCCACTGGTAATACCAGCGCCGCAGCAGCAGCCTATGGCGCACGCTATCAACTAGAAACGCTCGTGTTGGTCCCAGCCGGTGAAATCGCACTTGGTAAGCTCGCACAGGCAATGGCGTACGGTGCTCGAATCCTCGCTGTAAATGGTAGCTTCGACGACGCCCTTACTGCCGTTCGGAGTATCGTTGAAATCATGGATATAGAGTTGGTCAACTCGGTCAACCCATACCGAATCGAAGGCCAGAAAACTGGCGCTTTCGAGATTGTCGACGAACTTGGCGAAGCGCCTGACATGCTTTGTATACCTGTAGGCAATGCCGGTAATATCACTGCTTACTGGAAGGGCTTTAACGAGTATCAGTCATTGGGCAGATCCGAAACGACGCCCAAAATGATGGGATTTCAAGCAGCGGGAGCAGCACCGATTGTTCTAGGGAAACCCGTATTGAAGCCTGAGACGATTGCAACGGCGATTCGAATTGGCAACCCTGCAAGTTGGGAAAAAGCAGAAGCCGCCAGAGACGAGTCTGAAGGCATGATCGACATCGTCGACGATAACGAGATTATCGATGCTTACTTACGATTGGCTAGAGAAGAGGGCATTTTCTGTGAGCCAGCCTCCTCCGCATCGGTAGCTGGGTTGATTAAGCTGCCTGAGCTAGGTGTAGACCTGACCGGCAAGACCATAGTCTGCATATTAACTGGTAACGGACTGAAAGATCCCGGTACAGCGGAGAAGCGAGCCCTCATTGAGCTTGAATACGTTGAACCAGATATCGATTCAGTTATGAATCTACTGAACAGCGGCAAGTAACTACTGCTGACTTGCGTCATGGAATTCGCATATTTGTGCTGACTAAGGAACGTCTAAAAAAATGACTTGTTGTAGCGCTGGGATTGAGCAGGGGACTTTCGAAAGTCTCGCAGATCACTGGCAGCAGATTCTGGAAAATAGTGCCGAACCGACATTCTTCGATTCGCAAACGTGGCAGAAAACGTGGTGGTCTGAGTTTGGAAACGATTCCGAACTCCAGCTCATCATGGTTCGTTCTGAATCAGGTGAAGTGAATATGATCGCCCCCCTAATGATAGATGGTTCTGAGATCAGCTTTCTCGGGAGTACCGATCTGGTCGACTATCACGATTTTCTTTCAAGGGATCGACTTAGCTCGACTTGTATTCAATCACTCGTGTCTGCGGTGAGCCAGATGTCAGAGATCGACACCATCTTGCTTCAATCTCTTCCTGGTAATTCACCGACGATTACTCAATTTCGTGAAAAAGCGGAAAATGCAGGTTGGCAAGTCGAGCTTGAACAAGAAGATGTCGCTCCTCGCATGGATTTACCAGCCAGTTGGGACGAATACGTCTCTGCTCTCAGGAAAAAAGATCGACACGAGCTTCGTCGAAAATTGCGCCGATTAGAAGCTGTTGGCGAAGTTAATCACGTGGAACTTTCGGACCCTACTGATATCGAAAATTCTATGGCTGACTTCATTCGACTCCACCGCATGAGCACTCCCGACAAAAGAGCGTTCATGACTACCGAACGTGAACAATTTTTCTGCAAGATCGCTATCGAATTGGCACGTGAAGGTATTACGCGACTTTGCTTTTTGGAAATAGATGGCGTAAGGGAAGCTACATCGTTGTCATTTGTGTCTGGTGAAGTGCGTTATTTATATAACAGTGGTTATAACCCAGCACAATCTAACCTGTCGGTTGGATTATTGAATCACGCTCTGACGATAAAATCGTCTATTCAATCAGGTCACAGAGTGTTCGATTTCATGCGCGGGAATGAGCCATACAAATACCATCTCGGTGGGGTCGACCGGCAGATATTTGTATTAACGGCAAAACGCGGATCAGCGGCTCAGGGGAACTAGATTCCAACGAATATGAACGTAGCAGTAATCACAGTCCACGGATGTCCTATGCGTCAAGCCGGCGGCAAAGACTCCGGAGGAATGAACATATACATTCTTGAGATGGCAAAACGACTTGCCGCTCGGGGAGTTCAAGTTGATGTGTTTACGCGCCACCATGACTCGCTTGACCCTCAGATCGTGATGCTCGCTCCGGGGGCTCGATTAATTCACCTGCCAGCTGGTCCGCCCTTGTTGGACAAGACTGGTGTGTACGAACTGCTTCCACAGTTCGCATCTCAAATGCGCAGGTTCTGTGTATCTAACCACCTCAAATACGACATCATTAGCAGTCACTACTGGCTTTCGGGTCTCGTTGCTATGTGTTTGGCTTCTGAGTGGGGCGTGCCGCACACGACAAGCTTCCATACAATGGCCGAGATGAAGCGACGGGGAATGCCTGAAGAATCAGAAGTCGCTCAGCGTGATATCGCAGAAAGGGACATCGCCTGCTCCGCAGATTCGGTCGTAGTTTGGACTGAGCATGAACGCGCTGCAGTTGCTGAATATTGTGAAATAGATCCAGCAAAAATAGATGTGATTCCACCGGGAGTCGACCTCATACGATTTCGCCCTATGTCACAGCGACAGTCTCGTGATTACCTCGGGTACGGCGATGAAATGAACATCTTATTTGTTGGTCGCCTCGAGCCATTGAAAGGTCTCGACAACCTTTTCCGTGCCGTTGCGAGCTTTGAAAACCCAACCAAGGTAACGTTGAACGTTGTTGGTGGTGACGAGAACTCGCAAGAGAAAGCACGTCTGCAAACGTTGGCAAGTCGAATGAAACTTACACAGTCGGTGAATTTCATTGGTTCGATAAGTCAAGACGAGCTTCCCTATCACTACAGCGCCGCCGATGTCTGTGTGCTGCCATCTCACTATGAAAGCTTTGGTCTAGCGGCGCTCGAAGCGGCAGCTTGTGGGCGACCGGTAGTTGCGTCTGACGTCGGAGGATTACCTACGATCGTCAAAAGTGGCACAACTGGATATCTTATTCCCGCTAATCAGAGCGATGTAATGGCTGAGCGTCTGTGCGAACTTCTTAAGAATGATGTTCTGAGATATCGAATGGGTGATGCAGCAAGACAGCACGCTGAAACACTGAGCTGGGATCGCTCGACGGATGCGTTGCTTGATAACTACCGAAAGCTAGTGCCGGTACAGGCTAAAGAGCCCGTTCCCACCAACTAACTTCACTATCATTTTCGAAACCTAACGACGAATAGACGTGGATTGCTCGGGCGTTTTCTGAATCGACATCCAGCTCTATCGAATCGACGTTTTGGCGAACCAGATGATTAAACCCTACTTCGGCGATTGCTCGCCCTAGGCCCTGTTTTCGAGCCGTAGGCAGCACGCCCGTCATTCCGATTCGTCCGACTTTCAGCCCATCACGTTCATGAATGAGTGTCCAGCAGTAGGCCACCAACTGTTCGTATGAATCGTGAATCATAACGATATTGTCGAGACTGGAATTACCTGCAAGTAGTCTTGCGGTAATTTCGTCTTCGGTGTTCGGTGAATATCCAAAGTGTTCTTTGAACGCCTCGTTCTGGGTAAAGGTTAGTTCGGGTACTTCGTCGAGCCCCAACATTGTTCTTACCGTGAATCCATCAGGAACAGCCGCAACTGCCGGGGTGATATTCGATGACGTCGTGAGTTTTAAGTACCGACGTACTTTCGACCATCCAAGTTGTGCGATTAACTTTTCAAGCTCGGTTTCATTGTCACGAGTAGACAGGTGAGCTATCGGAGTTTCCCGCGCAGCGTTATTCGTTGCCCAGTCGATCAGGTCTTTGCGAATTGCCAATCCCATGGAACTGCTGGCAATACCGATAACCGAACGCCCAATGTTTGTTTCGAGTTCGACAATCGCGTAACCGACGATCTGATCATCTTGTTCCGCTAGAGCAATGTTTCGTTTCGGCTTAACTCTAGGAAATTCCAGTTCGGCACGTAGCTCGTCGGCGTTGGCAGGCCAATTTCTGTGACCATGTCTTCCGATCTCGTTCAGCAATCGCTGAAGAGCGTCGATATCAGACCATTTGAAATTCCGAATCTGAAGGTTGGTTTGGATAGACAATGATTTCGTGCCGAATCGTCAATAAATAACCGAAGAAGTGTATTCCAGTGGATAGCACACCGGTTTCTGTTGCAGCATCAATACTCGAATAGTTGTTTTGATTATCACATTACATATTTCGGTGATTGCTTCTCAACGACCAAAACACTTATAATTGTCGTGTGTGAAACGCTGTGAACGGGAACAGTACCGAACCCAGTACGTAAGAGAGAGCCGGTGTTGGTGTGAATCCGGTACGTACTAATTCGAGAACTCACTCTGGAGCGGTTGGTCTGAACTCTGTAAAGCAGGGCTAGGATCAAACGGATTTGGCCACGTTACGGCTCCTTGAGCGGTCTGGTATTCGACGAAAGTTGAATGCAAGGCAATCGAAGGTGGTACCGCGGGATGCAAATCTCGTCCTTTGTGAAGGGGCGGGATTTTTTTTTGCCCTACGTAAGTGTGAATTCGTATATGCCCTAAGTTCGCAACAGTTGTGAATCGATAGTTACTAAATCTTAATAAGAAGAAATTGCCGACTTACATCGGCAATCGTGCCAGGAAAACGATATGTCCAAGCACCTCGGTGGTAGTCAAATAGTCTGCGAAGCGCTTCTCAAAGAGGGTGTCGACGTGGTCTTTGGCATTCCCGGTGGCGCCATTCTTCCGCTCTACGGCGTTCTCTCGCAGTATCCAGATCTGCGACACATTCTGTCGAGGCACGAGCAGGGCGCAGCCCACTCGGCAGATGGCTATGCACGCTCAACCGGCAAAGTCGGTGTAGCGTTCGCTACGTCTGGCCCTGGGGCAACGAACCTCGTTACCGGACTGGCAACGGCCATGATGGATTCGGTTCCAATGGTCGCAATTACCGGTCAGGTAGGTCGCGCTGCGATTGGCACCGACGCGTTCCAAGAAACTGACATCACCGGTGCAACCTTGCCTGTAACCAAACACAACTACCTCGTAATGCGTGCCGACGATCTCGGTGCAACGATTCACGAGGCGTTCCACATCGCACGAACGGGTCGTCCCGGACCGGTATTGATCGACATTCCTAAAGATGTCTTCACAGAAATGGGCGAATACAACCCTGACGCACCGATCGACCTACCCGGATACAAAGTTACCGGCAAGGCTGACGAATCTCAGGTTGAAGCTGCCGCTAAACTGATCAATGAAGCAGAGCGCCCCGTGATCCTTGCTGGTCACGGCGTGGTTCTCTCGCGTTCATGGGGTGAACTGAAAGAATTCGCCGAAAAGACTCAGATTCCGGTCGTTACAACGCTACTCGGAATTTCATCGTTTCCTGAAGACCACGTGCTTAGCACCGGATTCCCGGGGATGCACGGCATGGCTTACGCCTCGCTCGCAGTCGATCAGGCCGATCTGATCATCAACTTCGGTAGCCGATTCGATGACCGTATCGTTGGTGATGCAAAACGATTCTCGACTGGGTCGAAGAAGATTCACGTCGATATCGATCCCGCTGAAATCAACAAGAGTATTCAAGTTGAAGCACCGGTAGTCGGCAACATCAAAGATGTATTCGCCCAGTTAATTCCTAAAGTGAAGCAGGCGACTCATGTTGAGTGGTTGCGGCACATTGAGCACCTGAAAGCCGAGCACCCATCGTTGCGAATTCCTGAAACTGAACGCTTGATGGGGCAGCACGTTGTGAAAGCGCTCTCTGACGTCACCAAGGGTGATGCGATTATTACCACCGGAGTTGGTCAGCACCAAATGTGGGCTGCTCAGCACTACCAGTTCAAAAACGCCAATTCTTGGCTATCGTCTGGCGGAGCCGGAACGATGGGCTATGAAGTGCCTTCGGCTATCGGTGCGCAGGTTGGTAACCCAGATAAGTTAGTCTGGTCGATCTGTGGAGACGGTGGTTTTCAGATGACTCTCATGGAACTGGCGACGGCTGTAGAAAACAATTTGCCGGTAAAGTACGCAATATTGAACAATAACCACTTGGGAATGATTACTCAGTGGCAGGGATTCTTCTACGACGGTGACTATCAGGCGGAAACATACACGGCTAACCCCGATTTCGTGAAGCTTGCTGAAGCCTACGGTATGAAGGGAATTCGTGTGACGAGTCAGGATGAACTTGAGTCGGCTATCGCCGAAGCGAACGCCCATAATGGTCCTGTAATTGTCGATTTCGTTATCGAAAAAGTCGACGATCTTTACCCGATGATTCCGGCAGGTCAAAGTGTTCAGGAACTGATTGAGGACCCGAACTAATGGCATCAGGCAACGGTATATTTCAACGAACGATATCGGCTCTTGTTCAAGATAAGCCGGGTGTACTCGCACGCATATCTGGACTTTTCCGCCGACGCGGGTTCAACATTGCCAGTTTGGCAGTTGGGCGATCAGAACAACCAGGTATGTCTCGAATGACATTTGTTGTCGAGGGGCCAGATGAGGTCGTTCGGCATGTGGCGGCACAGCTCGATCGGTTGATCGATGTTGTGGAAGTTAACGATATAACTGAACAGAACATTGTCTGGCGCGAACTGGCACTGATCAAGGTTGCGGCACCAACTGCAATTCGTGGCGAAGTGCTTGAACTGACGAATGTATACCGAGCTAACGTGATAGATATTGGTGTTGAAAGTCTGACACTCGAAATTTCGGGTGGACGACAGAAGATCGATTCTTTGATCGAACTGCTCAAAAAGTTTGGATTACTGGAAGTGATTCGAACCGGCAGAGTCGCAACTCTCAGAGGAACTCTCGTCGAGGGTGAAGCGGACGGTCTTTATCAGGCCAACGCAAGCAACCCGACCTATGTACTTCCAATTACGACTGGCGAATCTGGAAGCGTCTAAGGACGCTTCCAAAAGAAGCTGCTAGGACTGCTAGCAGGAAACATAATCACGAGCCCTGAGGCTGACAATTCGAAATGGCTACTCTCACTTACGATAAAGATATTGATGATTCGATACTGCGAGACAAGACGATCGCAGTACTCGGATATGGATCGCAGGGTCACGCCCATGCGCTGAACCTCAAGGACAGTGGTTTCAACGTAATTGTTGGCCTGTACGAAGGCAGTCGCAGCAAGCAGACTGCTGAAGAAGCAGGACTCGAAGTTGTTTCGAATGCTGAAGCAACGAGGCGTGCCGACCTAATTTCATTCTGTCTTCCTGACACCGTTCAGAAGCGTGTTTATGAAGAAGACGTTCTCCCAAACCTGACCAAAGGCAAGACGATTCTCTTCGCCCACGGTTTCACGATTTTGTATGAACAGATCATCGCACCTGAAGGTGTAGACGTGGTCATGATAGCTCCTAAGGCACCGGGTCACCGAGTACGTGCGGTATTCGAGCGAGGACTTGGTGTTCCATGTCTCATCGCTGTTCACCAAGACGTTTCGGGAACTGCTCACGACCTCGCACTTGCTTACGGAAAGGGTGTCGGTGGTGGACGAGCCGGTATCTTGGAAACTACTTTCAAAGAAGAGACCGAAACCGACCTGTTCGGTGAGCAGGCTGTTCTCTGTGGTGGTGTAAGCGAACTCGTGAAGACCGGTTTTGAAGTTCTAGTTGAAGCTGGCTACGAGCCAGAATCTGCTTACTTTGAGGTTCTTCACGAACTCAAGCTCATTGTCGACCTGATGTACCAGGGTGGCCTAGGTCACATGCGGTACTCGATCAGTGAAACTGCTGAGTACGGCGACTACACACGCGGGCCGGTCATCATCGACTCAAGCGTAAAGAAGAATATGGAAAAGGTTCTCAAGCAGATTCAGTCGGGCGAATTCGCACGAGAATGGATCGCTGAGAACGATGAAGGTCAGCACAAGTTCAAGCAGATGCGGGCCGACAACGAAGTTCACGGCGTTGAAAAAGTCGGTAAAGAACTTCGCGACATGATGCCTTGGTTGGAGTCGACTACTTAATTTGTAGTCACTCCTTTTTTGAAGGGAATGCCGACTCGACTAATCGGGTCGATGTTTAAACCCGGCGGGTATACCCGTCAAATGATGGTCGAGCGCTGGAGGGAATCACATGGCGCAGCAAAGCGGTAGTGAAGACAAAGTAATTATTTTCGACACGACTCTACGTGATGGCGAGCAATCTGCCGGTGCGGGTCTAACTGTCGAGGAAAAACTACGTCTCGCTCACCAGCTAAACAAGCTAGGCGTTGATGTGATCGAAGCAGGTTTCGCAGGTAGCTCACCCGGTGACTTTGAGGCTGTACGCCGTATCGCTAACGAGGTGAAAGGCCCGATTATTACTTCCTTGGCGCGGGCGGTAAAAGCCGATATCGATGCCGCAGGTAAGGCGCTTGAAGGCGTTGAGAATGCACGTATTCATACGTTCCTCTCAGCGTCGGACATCCACCTGATGCACCAGATGCGGCAAGACCGTGAAGCGATTATGGATATGGCTGTGAACGCTGTCGCCCATGCTAAAACTTACGTCGACGACGTTGAGTTTTCGCCGATGGACGCCTCGCGCACAGAGCCAGAGTACTTGTACGCGATGGTGGAAGCTGTCATCAAGGCTGGTGCCACTACCGTCAACATTCCAGACACTGTCGGGTATACAACCCCTAAAGAGTTTGGTGCGTTGATTAAAGGCATCAAAGACAATGTTCCGAACATCGATCAGGCTGTGATTAGTGTTCACTGCCATAATGATCTCGGAATGTCTTCTGCAAACTCACTTGCCGCCATCGAAAACGGTGCTCGGCAGGTTGAGGGCTGTATCAATGGACTTGGAGAGCGTGCGGGTAACGCAGCTCTTGAAGAAGTGATAATGGCTATCGAGACTCGACCGGATCACTACCAGATCGGCACAAACATAAACACAAAGGAAATCGGCAACTCCAGTCGTATGGTTAGTTCGATTTTCGGAATCCCTGTTCAGGCTAACAAGGCGATCGTAGGTCAAAACGCTTTCAGGCACTCGTCTGGTATTCACCAGGATGCGTACTTGAAGGAACGAACCACGTTCGAGATTATGGAGCCTCACACTGTCGGTTGGCGTGGTCAGGCAATCGTGCTTGGCAAGCTGTCGGGCAGGGCGGGTCTTCGATCACGTCTGCACGAGCTCGGCTACGATCTGTCAGACGATGAACTTGCCAATGTGTTCGTCACGTTCAAGGATCTTGCGGACAACAAGCGAGAGATTACGGACGTTGATCTTGAAGCTCTGATGTCGGAGCAGCACCGATATGTGGATACCGACCGAACTTACAAAGTCACGTCCGTTCACGTTGTGTGTGGTAACGACGTAGAGCCAGAGGCGAAAATCATGCTAGATTGCCCGGATGGTGAAACACGGACAGTCGACTCGAAGGGCACAGGTCCTGTCGATGCGGTTTGCAAGGCGATCGATTTGGTAGTGAACCTCGATATCGAACTCACCGAGTTCGCCGTGTCGGCGGTTACCGAAGGAATCGATTCGCTTGGTGAAGTTACAATCAGGGTTTCGAAGGACGGATCGGTTTACTCCGGCCGTGGTTCCGATTCCGACATCGTCGTCGCTTCGGCCAAGGCGTATGTGAATGCCATCAACCGACTGATCACAATCGGTGTACAGGATCGATCTGCAGCCACAGGTGCGGTGTAGATCGACACACGCAAAGTGAAACATAAAGAGGCGGCACTCCAAATTATTCGGAGTGCCGCTTTTGCGTTACTATTTCTGCAGACTTTGAATAATTGTAGGCAAACGACTAAATCAGTCGTTTAGTTATCGGGAGAAACGTACACATGGCAAAGACCATGTTCGAAAAGATCTGGGAACAACACGTCGTTGCCGAGCCTGAAGGTCAACCAGCTCTTATTTACATTGACCTTCATCTGGTGCACGAAGTCACCTCCCCGCAGGCATTCGAAGCTCTTAGGCTGACGAACCGAAAGGTTCGACGACCAGATCTCACGATTTCAACGGTCGACCATAATTTACCGACCGACGACACACGTAACGAAGTCATCAAAGACCCGATCGCTCGTATTCAAGTCGACACTCTTCGAAAGAACTGCGAAGAGACTGGAGTCGTTTTGTATGACATCGATTCGGCGGCACAGGGCATCGTTCACGTAATTGGCCCAGAACAGGGTTACACCCAGCCCGGAATGACTATCGTGTGTGGCGATTCCCATACTTCGACTCACGGTGCCTTCGGTTCACTTGCGTTTGGTATAGGCACTTCTGAAGTTGAGCATGTTCTTGCTACTCAAACTCTTCGTCAAGCGAAGCCTAAGACTATGGAAGTTCGCTTCAATGGCGAACTGAAAAAGGGCGTGACAGCTAAAGACATGATTCTCGCTGCTATTGGAGAAGTGGGAACAGCCGGTTGGACTGGGTATGTAGTTGAGTACACAGGCGATGCCATCAAGAAACTCGACATGGCAGGACGAATGACTGTTTGCAACATGACAATTGAGGGTGGCGCACGAGCCGGTCTTATCGCTCCAGACGACACTACGTTCGACTGGATGAAGGGACGTAAGTTCGTTCCCAAGGGCGATGCATTCGATACTGCTGTTGCTGAATGGCGCAAGTTTGCCAGTGATGAGGACGCTCAATACGACGAACTTCTTGAGATTGATTGCGACTCTCTTGAGCCGCACGTAAGTTGGGGCACGAACCCCGGTCAGGTTGCTAAGATCACCGACCGAGTTCCTGCGCCTGATGACTTCGAAGATCCCGCCGATGTCTCTTCTGCAAAGCATGCGCTTGAGTACATGGGACTTTCCGGAGGTACGCAGATTGAAGATATCAGTATTGACCGGGTATTTATTGGATCTTGTACAAACGCCCGGATCGAAGATCTGCGCTCTGCCTCTGAGATCGTAAAGGGACGCACCGTCGCTTCGACCGTTCGAGCTCAGATCATGCCGGGTTCAACACTCACAAAGATGGTCGCTGAAAAAGAAGGTCTCGATCAAATCTTCAAAGATGCCGGTTTCGAGTGGCGTGAATCGGGTTGTTCGATGTGTCTTGGAATGAATCCCGACATTCTCGTACCGGGTGAACGTTGTGCATCAACATCTAACCGAAACTTCGAAGGCCGACAGGGTAAGGGTGGTCGTACACACTTGGTAAGCCCTGAAATGGCAGCAGCGGCAGCTATCGAAGGTCACTTCGTAGATGTTCGAGACTGGGAGACCGAATAGTTCGGTCTCTAGTTTGAGTCGAGAATTAAGTTTGAGAGTAGTAAGAATTGCAACCCGGTGATCCAAAAGGAAAATATGACCCTCGTCCGCCAAAAGATAGGCGGGTCGCAGGTGAAGATACGGCTGACTCAGGTAAAGCCCGTCGGCTTACCCGTAGTTCCAGTCGTCCAGTCGCCGGTGGCGGCGGGGTTATGGGGCGGATTACGGGTCGGAACGAGATGGATCGCGCTAAGGCCAAACGATACGAGCCTTACAGCTACGAGTCGAACAGTACGCAGATCAGATGGGTAGTCGTGGCTCTCACGGCCTGGGTTGTAGTGGCTCTGGTGCTGGCATGGCAAGATCGCGCAACAGCCAGCTACCTTGGCGATTTACAAAATCAAGGTATTGCCAGCGTCCCTCCGACTCAGCAGTCGACTTTGCGTGATGTCGACAAAATTCTTGAATTCGCCGCAATTGAAGGCGTTGATTGCACAACTCAGGAACAGATTATCGCTCTGACACCAGAGTGTTCTAACCTCATGGATGTTCAAGATAAGTACACATCGGTCAAAGACACCGGTGCGATGTTGTTTGTACTTCTTATGGCGGTATTTCTCGCCAACATGTTCGCCTTCGGCGCGTTCACGCATCGATCAAGCCGAAACTTGTTGACTCTAAAAAGCGATAAGCAGGGATTTTCGCCTGAGAAATCGGTGATGTGGTTTTTCGTTCCCGTACTGAACCTGATTAAGCCATGGCAGGTGTTCCGAGAACTATTCCGCGGAAGCGATCCCGATGTGACAACAAGTAATCAAGTCGAGTGGAAAACAAAGGGTAAAGTTCCTGTTATCGTCAATGTGTGGGCTGCGATATTCGTCGCTGTATTCCTGTTCAACCCACGTACTATCGGTATGTACTGGTACTCAGTACGAGAGACTCTCGACGACGTGGTTATTGCTCACCAACGCCTAGTCATCGCCGATCTCCTGCTGGCCGTTCTGGGAGTCGCCGCAATTTTCGTTGCGCTTGAACTTCACAAACGTCAGGAAGCATGTCACGCCAAGGTTGGCGATATTACTGTCACTCCTCCTGCTCCGGTTGATCCTCTCGAAGAGGCTCTTAAAGAGGGTATTCGACGTAAAGATCTTGAAAACGAAAGATCTCGTTCTAAACGGCGCGGTTCTGGCAAATAGCCGTTTGTATCTGGCAGTCAGTCGATCAAGTCACATCAAAAACCAAATTTACAAATATTCTTACAGATTCTTATCCGAATCCCTGAAACTCAGATAGATAAAAGGTAATTACATTGGAAAAGTTCACAAGACTCACCAGTATCGTCGCACCGCTAGACCGAGCGAACGTCGACACAGACCAGATCATCCCGAAGCAGTTCCTGAAACGGATTGAGCGCACCGGGTTCGGAGAGTTCGCGTTTTTCGACTGGCGATATCTCGAAGACGGTGTTCCTAATCCCGATTTCATCCTCAATGAAGATCGATACAGCGACGCGAGCATTCTAGTTAGTGGTCGTAACTTCGGATCCGGGTCGTCACGGGAGCACGCACCGTGGGCGCTCATGGAAATGGGCTACAAGTCGATTATCGCTACGAGCTTCGCTGATATATTCCGCAATAACTGCATGCAGAACGGTCTTCTGCCTGTGATTCTCAGCGAATCAGAAGTGGACACCATCATGGCACGAGCGCTCCGTGGTTCTGGATACAAAATAACTGTCGATCTCGAAACACAGACGGTTACTGATGATCAGGGTCTTAAAGCCAGCTTTGAAGTTGATCCGTTCCGAAAGAACTCACTTCTTGAAGGATTGGACGATGTCGGTATCACAATGTCTCTTGGCGAAGCAATCGGCTCATTCGAGGAAAAACGCACCGCCCGCTGGTAGGCGCTTACCTGGGCATTGCGTACTCATTGCAAATTATGTTGGTGGGTACGACTACGCACTGATAGACTTCTCTGGTTGTTTTATTGGAAAACACTCGGTTTCCAGTAGTGAAAACGGAGCTTGTTAGATGGATGCACGGATCGCAGTTCTTGGCGGAGATGGTATTGGCCCAGAAGTCACCGCGGAGTCGATAAAAGTTCTTGACGCTATTGGGAGCCGTTTTGGACATGATTTTACATACGTAACTGGTCTTGTTGGTGGCGCTGCCATCGATCAAATCGGCTCTGCACTTCCAGCCGACACCATGAACATTGTTCTTGGTGCGGATGCTGTTTTGTTCGGTGCTGTCGGTGGGCCAAAGTGGGACGACCCGCTAGCAAAGGTTCGACCCGAAGACGGTATTCTCGCTCTTCGCAAGGGACTCGGTCTTTTCGCTAACCTACGACCTGCGAAGGTATACGAGCAGCTCATCGACGCTTCTCCGCTTCGCCCAGAACTGTTGGTTGGCGTTGATTTCATCATCGTTCGTGAACTAACTGGTGGTCTTTACTTCGGTAAGCCGAAGCGTCGCTGGGAGAATTCCCGTGGTCGCCGAGCAGTCGATACTCTCGCATACTCCGAAAAAGAGATCGAGCGAGTCGTTCGAGTGGCATTCGAGCTTGCTCGAGACCGAAAAAAGCGAGTTCACTCACTTGACAAAATGAACGTTATGGAGTCCTCACGACTTTGGCGAGAAATCGCAACTGAAGTCGGTATTGAGTACCCAGATGTTGAGCTGATTCACATGCTTGCCGACAACGCAGCAATGCAGATCATCACTAACCCATCGATTTTCGACGTTATCGTTGCCGAAAATACCTTTGGTGACATCATTTCCGACGAAGCTGCCGTAATTGGTGGATCGCTCGGAATGCTTCCCTCAGCCTCATTGTCGTCATTGCCGCCAAAGAACGGTCGACGTCGACGTGGGGGTAAGCCAGCGTTGTACGAACCAATCCACGGTTCTGCACCTGACATTGCTGGTAAGTCGATTGCTAACCCGATGGCATCGATATTGAGCGCAGCAATGCTGCTCCGATTGTCACTCGGATTGAACGACGAAGCACAGACGATTGAGACTGCGGTGGATTCGATCCTTTCAGAGGGTTACCGCACTAGCGATATCGCAACTGGTGGGGAGCGACCGCTCACGACTAGTCAAGTTGGCGACATGATCGCTGGCTTGGTTGCTGGGTAGTCTGACCTAAATTATTCTTGCTAAACTGCCGCATCGCCAAATAACGGTGATGCGGCAGTTTCTTTTTACTCATGGATGGAACTGTGGGGTGAATCCGCCTACCAATCTTTGCCGGCGAACTCGTTGTCAATGTCGATCTCGATCTTATGAGGTTGCCTTCGCTAATTTCTAGTGGATAGTCGATCTTAGCGTTGTAGCCCGACAGGTAGTACCGACTTGTTCCGAGCTTGTAGAAGTTGGGCACTGTCATAATCACCTGTGCACCCAAAAAACGTTGGTAGGGGGCGATGGGTTATGCAGTGAAATCGGTAGTACGCCTCTGCCATTGTGGCGATTTTCTTCAACTTGGTGATTCCGCCGGTTCATGTGACATCGAGCATGATGTAGTCGGCTAGACCGTTTTCGAAAATATGAACGAAATCCCACCGGGTGTGAAGTCGCTCTCCAGCCGAAACGAGCGGAGTGATCTGCTCGTTGACCTGTTTCAGTGCTTTCCAACTTTCTACAGTCACGGGTTCTTCGAGCCAGAAAATATCTCGTTCTGCCACCTGATTCGCCAAGCGAATTGCTGTCGGCACGTTGTACATGCCGTGTGCGTCGATGAGTATTTCTATGTCTGGTCCGGCGGCTTCTCGCGCAGCAGCCACGACATCCATCGCTGCGTTTTCCCATTCAGAGCTAATTTCTCCATCTAGGAAACTGGCATTTCCAACGTGGAGATTGTGAATCATCGGATTCATCTTGAAAGCCTTGTGACCCGAAGCGGCAATTTACTTAACTGATTGGGTGATATGTTCAGGAGATTTCGGATCTGGCGGCTGTCAGTAAAGGGCGATTTTGTCTCTGATCGCGCCACTCAACAATTTATAAACCGGCTGGTTAAGAGCTTTCCCGCGTACGTCCCAAAGTGCGATGTATAACGGCGGTAGTCGCACCTCGGGTCCCGATGTACATCATCCCTCTGAATATCTTTGCCCAGATTCATTCGATGTCTTCTGGGTTTTCTCTAATCAGCCATTTTCCGATCTGGTTATCGAACGCCGCTATGGCTCCATTGGCTACAGGGCCAGGGTATGTATTGATTTCACCCCAGACGTAATACCTTCATCGGTGTCGACCTGAATAAATACGAATGTTCGATTCGTAGGGTCTCGTACTTCGTCGGTTCCCGTATTGTTATCCCGTGGAGTTTTGGCTACCCAAGATCATGTGCTGGTGATCTTCAACGTTCAGTTCCTGTCGGGGGTTTGGTTTATTGTGTGTCGAGCGGAGCTAGCCTACTCATTACGCGTCTGATTATCCGATCGAAATGAAATCGTCGTGATCAAGGGCAAAAGGAGCGTACCTTCACTCATGATCTCCTTGACACTGGCGGTGCTCCGAATAAGGTACCCGAGTTGCGATGAATAAATGCCGAGATCAAACAGGATTAACCCGAGAAATATGGCTAACCAAATAACCGATGCTGATCTACAAAATGCGCTACCTGATGTTGAATCGGATCAAGTACTGTCGGCAATAGTCTCGGGTGCCACTATTTACCGTGATAAATGGGGTATCCCGCATATCTCCGCTGATAACGAAGCCGACCTCTTCTTCGCCCAAGGATTCGCTACTGCGCAGGATCGACTGTTCCAGATGGACTACGACCGATTGCGCTGTCTCGGTCGGTCATCTGAGCATCTTGGCGAACGAGGACTCCCTCAAGACCGCCTGATGCGACAGCGTTCGCTGCATATCGTTTCAAAACGTGACCTAGAAATATGCAGTCCTGAGGCAAAGGCGATGATCACCGCGTATACAGCCGGGGTGAACGCCTTCATAAAGTCCGGAGCGCCTCTGCCGGTCGAATACAAGCTCACTGGCACGAAACCGGAGAAGTGGGAAGACTGGCACTGCATTCTCGTCTACAAAGTGCGTAATACGGCAGAAGGATCGTTTCAGGCGAAACTGTGGCTCGCAAAACTGGCGGCTGAGATCGGACCCGAGCGTACTGCCGCTATTTCTCCCGGTAGCCAGCCCGGTGCGCTTATGACTGTTCCACCCGGAGCCGAATATTCTGGTTGTGCGCTGAACGCCATCGAAGAATTGACCGAGGTCGTTAACGCCACCGAATCGTTACGTGAAACCGATGGCGGCTCGAACGGCTGGGCTATCTCCGGAGATCGTACAGAGTCAGGATTGCCCTTGGTAGCTGGCGATTCTCACCGTGGACTAGAAGTTCCGAACGTCTACTATCAGGTGCATCTACAGACTCCTGAGTTTCAGGTTCTTGGTCATTCTATTCCGGGCGTTCCGATGGCAATGCACTTCGCCCACAACGATAAGGTCGGATGGGGCATGACGCACGGTGGTGCCGACACACAAGACTTATTTGTAGAGCAACTGCGTCGGACTGCCGGAAAGGTTGAATATCTGTTCAAATATGTCTGGCTTGAAGCCGTTTCTTCCTCAGAGAAAATTTCTGTGAAGAACGGTGAATCACAGCAAGTTGAGATAGTCGAGACTCATCATGGCCCGATCATTTCAGGAAGCGTCGATTCGGGATGGGGGATAGCGATCTCTGATCCCGGCTCCAGAGGCGGAACAAAATGGGTCGACGCTGCGTACGGCGCCATGAAGTCACAGTCTGCTGACGAACTCGAAAAAGCGTTCGATACGTGGACCGACCGAGTGAACAACTATCCGTATGCCGATGTTCACGGCAACTTCGGGTATCTATTCAAGGGGCGAGTTCCGGCACGATCTGGCACGAACGGCTGGGGGCCGATTCCAGGCTGGACAGGCGAAAATGAGTGGAATGGATTTATCAAGAACGCAGAACTTCCTCGATCCAAGAATCCTGATTCAGGTTGGATTGTTACGTGTAACCAGCGAGTTGTCGACGAAGGTTACGAACACTTTTTGACTCATCTGTATGGCACCGACTACCGAGCTCGACGTATTCAAGGACGGATCGACGATCTGGAAGGTCGAAAGGCGACTGTTGCCGATATGTCGTCGATTCACGGTGATACCATTTCGATTCCTGCAATCGTACTGGCTGGAGCAATCGGAAACCTGCCGGGATTAGCCGGTATCTATTCAACTGCCGCAGAACTACTCGGTGATTGGGATCACGATCTGAAGGAAGACTCATCCGCAGCCGCCGTTTATGGTGCTTCTTCTCGTGAGCTCAATAAGCAATTGGCGATCGCCGCATTCGGCTCACTAGCCGGTGGAGTGACAGGCGAGGCTGTTGATGCTGGAGCAGAGGATCAGCTTCGACGACAGCTGAAACCAGATTTCATCCGAAGACTGGGAGACGGATCATTAGCCGAAGCGCCTTATGGATTCGATACAAGTGACCTCGTTCGAAATGCATTTCGAGCGGGAGTCGACTATCTGGTTGCTCGAATCGGCAATGACGTCAGCAAATGGCGGTGGGGCGATCTGCACAAGACAGGCCACATCCACCCGTTGGCAGATGCCTATCCTGAAGCAGCCGACCAGCTGAATCCCCCAAGGGTTGAAGCATCGGGCGATGGTGATGTGCCGTTTGCCAGCGGAAGCCCTACGCCAGCAGAGTTCGCCATCAAGACCGGTCCGATTAATCGATACATTCATGATCCGTCGAACTGGAGTAACGGTCGTTGGATCGTGCCACTCGGTTCGTCAGGTCATCCTGCGAGTCCGCATTTCGCCGATCAACAGAACATGTGGGCCAAAATCGACACGATTCCACAGCTTTGGGATTGGTCTGAGATAGCAAGTACTGCTGAATCAACCCAGCGACTGTTGCCTCAATAGTCGCAACCGCCTCGACGAAAATCGCCACTTCGTATTCGAATCGTTCTGCAATCGTGAAATATCGATCCAAACGCTCGAAAGTATTCACGCGATTACTAAAAAGACTAGAGAAGATACCCAGCGAATTCACATAAATGCTCGGCATCGGTGGTTATTATCAGTATTTGCCACCAAGTATTACTAAATGCGTAACTAAATAAGGAGTACCAGACTGAATCGGGATGGCTGTGTTGTTAATAGGTGCTTGTGTGACGGTATTCGTCACCAAAATAGTAGGGCGTGTGGTATCGTTGAACTTAGTTCATTGGATGGGTAATAACGAAATCCACTGGTAGAACGCTAAACCGTACGTAATCCGTCTTGTATTCGCGCTGCTTGGCCATGTGTTCGACACGAACTTCATGTCATCGAAAGAGCTGAGGCAGGCCAATTTGCTTGGAGAACAGGTTGTACGACGCAGTCATTACGCTGCGAGCAAGACCTGGTGCGGCTACCGAGTAGGCTAGTGCTCGCTGCCATTTCTCCGGGCAATACGGCATAGCATTTCGATACTGCACTGACTGTGACCATCTGAACAGAACGCCCCCGACCTTCAAGGTCGGGGGCGTTCTGTTCAGATGGTCACAGATCGTACTTCGGGTGACCTAGTGCCACTGTCGTTCGTCTTCTACAGTTCGAATATTTCGAGGCGGGAACGGCTTGTACGGATGTTGAGAGAGCTTCGCTTCATCGATCTCAACGCCCAGACCGGGTGCGGTTGGTAGTTCGATGTAACTGTTGTGTGGCTCCAAGTAGCCCGATGTGAAACTACGGCAGACTTCTTCGACATTGACGAAATATTCGTAGATCAGGAAGTTAGGCATGTTCGCCGAAGCATGCACACCCGCCGCTAGACCAATCGACGTAGAGTTATATCCGTGAGGCGATACGCCGATATAGTGCGGCTGTGCCATTGCGGCGATTTGCGATATCTCCAGAATCCCACCTGTGTTACAGATATCGGGATTAATGATGTCGGCGGCACGCTTGTCGAATATTTCACGGAAATCGTTGCGAGTATAGTGCGCTTCGCCGGTTACAACCGGAATCGTCGTGTTCTCTTTTACTTCTTTGATCGCGTCAATGTTGTCGGGCGGGCAGGGCTCTTCGAACCAGTACGGGTTGTACTTTTCAATCGACTTCGCCATTCGAATTGCGTTCATTGGGGCGAGTCGGCGATGAACTTCGACCAGCAATTCAACGTCGGGTCCTACAGCCTCTCGCACTTTGCCGACGGTTGCAGCAGCTTCTGTCAGTTCCTCACGGTTCACATATTCACGCCACGGACCTGTAAATGGATCGAACTTTAGAGCGTTGAACCCGCGCTCTTCGGTAAGCGTTGCAGCCTTTTGGGCTATGTCGTCTGCCGATCCGCTGGCCCAGCCGTTCGCGTAGACCCTGATAGTCGGGCGAACAGGGCCGCCAATAAGATTGTAGATGGGCTGCTCGGTCGCTTTGCCGACAATGTCCCACATAGCGATTTCGATGCCACTGAGAGCGCAATGGAGATCCATCGCTGAACGCTTTGTTGCGAAGTCTTCGTGGGCGACATGCATGAAATGACGAATGTGGAACGGATCGCGACCGATTAGGTAGCGTGCGAGCTGCCCGACGTGGGCTTCGATCTGGGTATCTCGATCGGCTTGAGAGTAAGACTCGCCCCAGCCAGTAATTCCGGCGTCGGTCGAAAGCTTGATGTAGATGAAATTTTTACCAGCCCCTGGATGCCATTTGATGACTTCAATATCGGTAATTTTCAATGTGCCCGCTCCAGATGCCAGATCGAAGATGTAGATTCGACGCGTTGCTACGCGCAAGCGGCATGATATACCGCAGTACACGCTGGTAGCGTCCGAAAGGCTTGGATCTAGCCGAGCGTCATCGGAGGCGGCAGCTACTAAACGAACTTCACAAGTGCGCCTCCAACGCCTTCGATATCGATAGCTACTTCGTCACCGCGTACGACCCATTGGGTCTCGACGACGCTGCCGAGCATTACGATTTCACCCGAACGCAGGTGCTTACCACGATCTGCTAATGAATTTGCGAGCCAAGCGAGGGCTGTGTATGGGTGACCGAGGATGTCGCCAGTTGTGCCTTCGCCGACTTGCTTGCCGTTTATGATCATGTGCCCTCGTGCCGCGGCAAGGTCAGGGGCTTCGACGCCTGGCTTGGGTTGGCTTAGAACGATTCCAGAAGCGAAGAAATCATCGGCGATTAGAGTTGGTGTGTCGACTGATTTGTAGTCGGTCCAGCGGTCATCGACGATCTCGATAGCGCCAAACAATGCCTGAACCGCCGGAGCAACTGATTCCCGAGTGAAGGGCGAACCATCTGTCGCCGGAACCAAGTCTGAGCCGATGAATGCTGCGATTTCGCATTCAACACCCGGGTGGGCAAAGTTATCGAACTGTGCCGACACGGCAATGTAGTTGATAGCTGTGTTGTAGATTGCGCCAGCGCACGGGGTGTCGATGCCTAAGAATTGTTGCATCACTTCGGTCGTACAGCCAATCTTGTAGCCAACTCGCTTGCCGTAACCTGCTTCATCCAACAGTTCATGGAGTTGCTCCTGAACTTGGTACGCCTCTGCTACGTCCGCAGGCCGGTACCCGTCGGGGAGGCCGTCGATCGATTGATTGCGGACTCGGGCTAGTGCCAGAATGCCAGCCGATTGCTTAAGTTCTTCTTGGTTCATCAATTTCTGAGCTCTGGCTAACTTTTTGTGGGTAGGCAGCTTTTGTCGAAACTATCGTTCAATTACGATAATTGATTCTATGACTGTACGTATAATCTTGCATCCACGTTACTAACGCGTTGGCAGCGTGTTGAAAAACCATTGTCAGCCGACCAAACCTCACGAAACGAAGCTTTGTCGATCAAGATACCGCGGCGCTTGCTTGCCGATCTCATTTCTCATGCACTCCAAGACGACCCCAACGAGAGTTGTGGTCTACTACTTGGCAATGGGCACGAAGCCGACGAAATGCATCGTATGTCGAACGTGAATAGCATGCCGATAAGCCGGTACACGATGCAGCCGGGTGAGTTGGTCGAAGCTCAAGAAATAGCGAAGAACTCGAATCGAGTGTTTGTGGCAATCTACCATTCGCACACGTTCACTCAGGGCTATCCGTCAAAAACCGACATCTCGAACGCCGTAGCCGTAGCGAGCATTTCTACTCGCCAAGTAATCGTTTCTCTGGTGGAAAAAACTCGCCCCGTCGTTCGCGCTTTCTCGATAAACGGTAAATCGGAAGTTACTGAACTGGTCATCGAAACCGACGGCGATCCGTACCGGGCTTCCGATCAAAGTTAGCTTCCAAGAACACCGTTCTTGAACAGCCACCATTCGAAACTGTCGGTTAGAGCAAGCCAACTAGCTTCGAGAATATTCGTCGATGCCCCAACTGTGTACCAAACGTCTTTGTCGTCGGCCGATTCGATTACGACTCGTACAGCCGCACCGGTGCCAGCGCCTTCATTCACCACACGCACCTTGTAGTCCGTAAGGCGAATCGCTGAAAGCTCGGGGTAGGCACCGATTAATCCTTTTCGTAACGCACCGTCAAGCGCTCCAACCGGACCATCGCCTTCAGCGGCAGTGTGCAGAACATCGTCGCCTACTCGTACTTTCACCGTGGCTTCCGAAAGCATCGGGTGCTCTGCGCCGTCTTTGCGCCAGCCAGTTCCAAAAGAAGAGCGGCGGCGGTTTTCGATAACTACCATGAAGTCGACCAACTCGAACGGAGCCTCGTAGTTCGGAAGTACTCGGCGGAGAACCAGATCAAAGGAGGCGTTTGCTCCTTCGTAAGAGAAACCCTTCGATTCCTGATCCTTCACGTGTTGCACGATTCGTCGTGCGTCAGCATCGTTCAAATCAGCGTCAAGAGCCATCTCTCTGATTCGGTGGATGACGTTCCCGCGACCTGACAGCTCAGAAATAACAACATCGTTCGAGTTACCGACCAACGAAGGTTCAATGTGCTGATATGCCTGAACCGACTTCTGCGTAGCTGCAGCGTGGAGTCCGCCCTTGTGAGAGAACGCACTTGAACCGACGAAAGGTTGGAACTGATCGGGTGATCGGTTCACCCGTTCTGAAACAAAATTAGAAACTTCAGTTAGCGAAGCAAGCTGTTTATCAGAAACCGCATCTACGCCCATTTTTAGCTTGAGATTGCCGATAACGCTGATCATGTTGGCGTTACCGGTACGCTCGCCGTATCCGTTGATACAGCCCTGCACTTGGTAAGCGCCTGACTCGACCGCCGATAGTGCCGAAGCAACTGCCGTATCGGTGTCGTTGTGCGAGTGAATTCCGATCACAGCATCTTCGCCGAGGTCTTTTTTAATCTGCTTTACGATACCGGCTACTTCACTTGGCAAAGTTCCGCCGTTTGTGTCGCAGACAATCAAGCGCTCAGCACCCGCGTCCATCGCCACTCGTAACGCTTGGACGGCGTACTCGGCGTTCATCTTGTAGCCATCGAAGAAGTGCTCAGCGTCGAAAAATACCCGACGTCCTTTGCTCTTCAGGTAAGTGACAGAGTCGGCGATCATCGCCAGATTTTCTTCTAACGAAGTCTGCAACACGTCACGAACCTGATATTCGGACGATTTGCCAACGAGAGTTGTGACCGGGGCTTTCGTATCGAGCAAAGCCTTAAGCGTAGGGTCATCTTCTGCTTCAACGTTAGCCCGGCGAGTATTTCCGAATGCTGCAATTTGGGCATGCTTCAGATCGAGCGACTGTACTTTCTGGAAGTATTCATCGTCCTTCGGGTTTGCGCCAGCATATCCACCTTCGATCACATCTATACCGAGTTGATCGAGTCGCTCCGTAATAGCGAGCTTGTCCTCAACCGAAAGTGAAATACCTTCCTGCTGGGTTCCGTCACGAAGTGTCGTGTCGTAAAGCTCAACTTTGTTTGTCATGGCGCGCTCGAACTCCTGTTTTTTTATTCTTCGGGATCGGTCGCTGTGCCCGCTAAAAAAATCGGACACAAAAAAACCCATCCCAGTAAGGGACGGGTCGAAATGACTCGCGGTACCACCCTCGTTGCCAGCGTTTCATAATCATCAGCGCTAGCCACTCAGTAGAGCACAGTTGTTATGCTCTCGTGCCTTATAACGGGCCACGAACCCGGCTACGCCTACTAGTCGATCAATATTCATCAGACTTTCAGGCAACGACTCTGGAGTGATTTTCTGTCGATCTTCAGGTGCCCGCTCTCACCATCTCGGGCTCGCTCATACCGTCAATACCGACGTACTCGTCTCCGTAGCGCAGAACCGTAGTTCTGCAACGCCTTAATTATCAATGCTATCACTTGCGGCAGACAATCACAGAATCTATAAAGGTAGGCAGATTGTGGTTGTACTTGCCTAGGCGATTAGCGGGATATGCTCAGTATGCCTAAAATGAGCCAGTGATTTACTCGCAATCGATCACAATAATTCAGTACTCATGAAAATCCGGAGCAATATTTGAGCGAGTTCGAACGAAACGATCTGGGCCTCGTCGACTATCTCCATTGCGAGACAATCGGTGAACCGGGGCAACGTACTTTCAACATCACCGCTCGAAGCAGCCGTGGTCAAACGATTGTTTGGATGGAAAAGGAACAGCTATTTCAGGTAGGTGTTTCGCTGCAACAGTTCTTATCGACTCGTGATGCTCCACCTGATCCTGCACTGTTCACTGTGCCTCCCATCGACTCGCCAGTACCTGTGCATGTCGAGTTCAAAACGGGTGACATGTCGCTTCAACACGACCCCGCTTCAGATGTGTTCACCATTGTCGCAAGCGATATTCGGAGAGAAGATTCGCCTGAACCAATTTCAGAAATTACATTTAGTTTCCAACGCCCGCAGGCTGAGGAAATCATGAAGCGATCGGTTTCAATCGTTGCAGCTGGCCGCAAACCGTGCCCCCTGTGCGAGGTTCCACTTAATCCGGGCGACACCCATTTCTGCGTCAAGGTAAATGGCTATAATCCAACGGAAAACCCAATGGGCGAAGAACACTCGTGAGTGTTGGTTCGGATGGTGATACTGCTGTTGATCCGGTAGCCGAGAGCGTTCTGCTGCAGCGATTATCTGACTGGCCGATTTCTGGTATCGGACTACATCCCGGTGGATCGAACTATGTATTCGTTGTTCGTCTGACCGATCCCTCAAAGTACACACAACCCGAGTTAGAGCATGAGGAAATCGAAGTTGACGAATCGGCTTCGATGTACGGAATCTACAAACCACAGGCAGGCGAGCGACCTCTTCGAGATTTTCCGGGAGGGATGCTGCATAACCGTGAACGAGCCGCGTATCTGATTTCTCAAGAACTTGGCTGGCCGCTAATTCCGCCAACCGTGATTCGATCGGGTCTGTACGGCGAGGG
>Ga0209043_1000226_pt1 | contig 36529 bp, 23 predicted proteins | sample SaaInlV_100m_DNA_3_FD_184654 | JGI IMG/M metagenome (GOLD analysis project Ga0209043, IMG submission 184654) | Marine microbial communities from expanding oxygen minimum zones in the Saanich Inlet - SI037_S4LV_100m_DNA (SPAdes) (version 2) | ecosystem: Environmental > Aquatic > Marine >... | reverse complement strand
GCAATGGCGGAGATTGGGATTGTCCAAAATGTCAAAATTCAAACTTTGCTTTCCGAACTGAATGTAACCGATGTGGCGAAGCACGTGGTGCTGGTGGTGACCGAGGCCCTCGAAGAGATGACCGAAGAGGTGGAGACCGCGGATACCAAAGCCGGGACCGCCAAGGTGGGCGTTTTGAAAGAAATGACCGTCGTCAAGATAACCGTAATGGCGGAGATTGGGATTGTCCAAAATGTCGAAATTCAAACTTTGCTTTCCGAACTGAATGTAATCAATGTGGACTCCCTCGAGGTCGTGGAAACGATAGACGTGGTGGAAACGACCGACGTGGTGGAAACGACCGACGTGGTGGAGAAGTTTACAACGATAACGACTGGGATTGTCCTCAATGTAGCAACTCAAATTTTGCCTTCCGACAAGAATGCAACCGATGTGGAGCTCCTCGCTCCGGTGGCGGAGGCGGCGGACGTGGCCCTCGAAGAGAAAGTGGTGGAAGACCTCCTCGTCGTGATGACCGCTCTCGTGCTCCAAGAACTGAAGATGGTGGAAGACCTCCTCGTCGTGATGACCGCTCTCGTGCTCCAAGAACTGAAGATGGTGGAAGACCTCCTCGTCGTGATGGTCGAGACCGCAGAGATGAAAGAGGATATCAGAATCAAGGATCTTATGGTCAAGACAGACCACCAGAACGTAAATCAAGAGAACCTCGAACCTTTAGAAAATCACGTGGAAACGGCCCTGGACATGCACATAACCGCCCACCAAAACCTATATTCAAACCTGACCGAGAGGATTAGAGGGTGAAAACATGGGTGCTGAACATCACTATCTTAACTCTGTAGAAGCCTACGACGAAGGTGATTTAGAAACCGCCTATGAACAAGCATACAAGGCAGTTCAAATCGACCCTGAACATATTGATGCATGGCAGTTATGCGCTGAAACCTCTCTTCCCCAAAAAGGTGAAAAACCATCACTGATACAAGCTGCAAAATCATTGGCAGCAGTTAGGAAAATCATTGCTATTGACCCAAATCGGACTGCTATGTGGATGCTTGGTGGACGTCTGTTAAGCGATGAATTAGGATTGCTCAGTGAAGGATTGCAATGGTGGCAAGACCTGCGCCACCACTTGCCTGATGAAGTAACTCCATTGGTTGAACAAGCATCCCTACTAGCCGACATGGGTCATTATCTTGAAGCAAAATACCGCTTGGATACGATTATCGAAGAGAATTTAGATGGTGGACCGAGTCAAATGGCAAAAATTCATCAATTACGAAGTCAAGTTAGTGCTGCAGCAAATCTTCAATCCTCTGAACATTTCAAACCATGGGAAAAACACCACAACGGATGGGGGGCCATTGAACTCAAAATGGGGAAGGGACCAGTATCTGAAAGTTTTCTGTTCCTCATCACCACAGTCCCTGTGTTGATGGTCGTCGTTTATTTCTCAAACCAAATCGCTGGACAAGGCTGGGGTGCATTTTGTTTAACAAGCATAGTTATTTTTGCTACCGTATTATTTGGAATGCGAACTGCAAAGCGTATGTTCCACAACATCAATCGACCTGCATTCAATTTATTGCGAGCTATGAATTTCGAGGCAAATACTGGTTATTCAATCATTCATTCAGAAATTCGTACATCTCCACTATACATGTTCATCATGCAAAGAAAACCAAAAGCATGGCAAGAACGAATGCTTAAGATTATTGAATCGGATACGCCACTTCCTATGAACTGGAAACCAAGTTTCCCTGACTTTGATTCGCACTTGGATGAAATTGGCTACATCGAAGAAGGCGACGAAGAGAGTTTTGAGCCCTTCGAAGAAGAGTGAACTGCTAGGCTTTCTTGCTTTCAATTTACAACTGACAAAGGAATCATCATGCCTTTCAGGGCACAATAACTTAGAATATACTCATCATGGTATACTCTTGTTCTATTTCAACTATCTATACCCAGTTAGGATAATATCAAATAGGTTCTACGGCTAATCATGGGCAGTAACCGTAATCTTGTAATTGCTCGTATTCAAAAGGCATATCAAGAGTGTTTGAAATTTTCCTCTGAACACCCAGACATTGCTGTTAATCGTTGCCGAAAGATCCTTGAAATGATGTTGATTCAAAATCATCGCGAAAAACAAGGGGAACCCGATTCTAAAGCAATGCATAGTGTTGATAAATTAGTTGATATTGGGCAAAAATTGGGAATAATATCTCCCCTTCAAGGGCTCAATATGCGAGTAATCCAAACATTTGGTAATTTTGGCTCACACTTCCAAGATGGAGCAGAAGATGAACTTTGTTTTGAAGAAATACAACCTTGTATAATTGCAACGGAGACTTTGATAAAATGGTTTGTTCCAGACATTGACATGAATGTGTTTTCCGGTAAAGAAGAACCTCCAAGAATTCAAACAGAAGTAATGGAAATCGAACAAGAAGATAATGGCAGAACTACTATTCGAAGCCTAATCCACCAGTTAGCCAAAGATCGATTAACTGAAAACGGTGAAACAATCAGGCTCAGAGAAATTTCCAAATGGTTTGAAAAGCACCACCCCCGATATTCACGTAGTGCTGTGGAAACTCATGTTGGAATGATGGCTACTAATGGTGAAACTCGATTAGCCCATCACCTAAAATCTGATGGTTCAGATGAATTATTCTTCCGTGTAATGCCGGGCTTATATCGATTATATTTGCCAGGAATCGATCCTGAACCGATAATCGAATCAGAACAGCATTCTGGATGGGAGGACAAACTTGTGGTAGTCAATACTGCTACTAGTTTCGATGCAGTGCGCCAATCAAGAATGTACATGAGCCCAAATACTGGTGGGAATTACAAACTTCAACGTTCTAAATATCTAGGGATTTACAAGAACAAAAATGTGCCATATATTGCCGAAGTTATTGCCCGTGTCTCATTTCATAAGATTACTTCTAATGGCTTTGTATGGTGGCGAAACGACCACAACATCGAGAAATCCGAATTAGTGAAATTAGCTAAGGATGAAATTGAACGGAGAATGGATTTTGATTATCCTGTTCAAGTAATTATTACCGAGGATTTTATTGAAACTAATTTCAAGAAGACTAGTCCACGCGGCATGATACAAAATAATCGCGTTTTTGATATTACTAATGTAAATGAACAAAATGTATCAGAACTTGCAACTATTCTAGAAAGTACGAGTTGGGAAAATATTAACGCATAGAATATACTCATCACGGTATAAGTAAATGGATATGTGACAATCAATCTGCTTATTCTCTACCTTGCTTACGCTCAACTCTTCATGAGTTCAAAACCGAAGTTCTGAAGGTCATTGTTGGCTTTGAGCATACTGTAACGCATACTGCTGAGCATAGGTTGCGGCAGTTTGAGGATCATATCCTTGTGCCGTAAATTGCTGATAGTATTGCTGGTAGACCGCATCATCCATGACTGGAGCCGCTGCTGCTGCAGCTGGTACTGCTGCTGCTGCTTGAGCAGCATATTGCTGAGCATAAGCACGAGCCGTTTCTTCAGGGTAACCTTGAGCGATAAGTTGCTGGACATATTGTTCAGTTTGGTCAACTACGCCGCCAAAGCCAGTTTCACCAACTGAGAAGTCTTTGGTATCATCTCCAGAATCACTACGCATGAAGACGAGTGTCAATATTACTACAATCACAAGCGCTAAACCGATGAGGCCAGGAACAAGTAATCCGTCAAGAGAACCTTTGGTTTCATCGCCGCCATTCTCGGTTTGAGGAGCGGTCCAATTACCGTCTTTGAAGGTCCATGCACCAGACCATTGACAATTGCCATCAGCATCGAGAACGAATTCTCCGCCTGCTGCTTCAGCTTCAAGATCGGCTTCAAGTCCCTGACATGCAGGCAAGGAAATTTCGAGTAATTCATAGGTAATGAAGCGTTCATTCGGTGCTTCACCTTCGTAAATCTTAACGTAAATTAACTGACTAAGTGATTTGTTCGAATACATACCTTCAAGCGACAAAGTAAGAGCAAAAGTATCTAAATCTCCAAGAGGTTTAGATTTCTTCCAAAGTCCATCTTGGTCATATCCGAACTTATCAAACGCACTTGCATTGAAACTATCCATCATAAAAGAAACTTCGACGAAGATGTCTTTTTGATTTTCTTCGGCACCAGAAAGAACTTCACCAGAGATGGTAATGGTATCAGAATCAATTCTACAACTTTCTGGATCTGGACAAATACCATCGAAGGTATTATCAATATCAACATCTGGTTCTTGGTCACCAAAGCCATCTGGAACAACTTCGAAATACATACGATGCTTTTCAGAGAACTTATCGGCACCATCGTAAACAACTAATTCAATTCGGATTTGCGTGGTTGAAGCCCCTGATGTATCAGCAGTTTGGTTACGGAATGTGTAGGCAAACAATCCATCACTTGCTGCAGTTTGTGTAAAAGAGTGGCCTTCGATATCGAAATCTTCATCATCGTATGGTGCGTCGAAAAGAACCTTCCATTCGTAACGCTCAATACCATTTCCTTCAAGTGCATCTTCGTCAGAAGAGTTGCTAGCATCCAAGTAAATAGTGACTTCACCGCTTGCATCGAGGATAATTCTGTGAACATCCCATTCTTTCGATTGAATAGTGTTCGTTCCAATGAATTCAACTTGATCCATGTATTCTTGACGCATATCGATTTGAGCATCAGCAGTTGGTCGTGCTTCATCTGCAAAGACATCGTTGGTTTCAACGGTTACTGTAATCACTCGTGAGTGGCCAGCAGCATCGTGAAGATGCAAGGTGACATCCCACTGTTCACCTTGTGCGCAACCTGTAGCAGAAGCAAGGTCAATCTTACAGAACGTCATGACTGGGGAGGTATCACTTGTGTGATCTGTTCCAGTAGCCATTGCAGCATTGTCCCAAGATGTTGGTCCATCAATAATCCAATCAGTCTCCAATGTTTCAGTGGTATCTGTAATGTATGAGAATGTCAATTCTGCATCACTCTTGATGTAATGCTTTTGATATCCGCCGGTGCTCGGGTCATTGCCTGGTATAACATCGTTAATCTTCAGATTTAATCCATTGCCGAGAATACCAAATCCTGCTGGATAAGGTGTCACTTGATAATTGAGCAGATTTCCGAGTAGAGGCAATGTTGTGCTGTCCGCTCGTTCTGAGTGCGTTGCAATGTCAATGGTCGAAATAATCATTCCACCAGATTGGTAACTACAGACACCAAGGATTGTATCCATTTGATCTGCTTGAGTTCCATCTTTACGAATAATTCGTTGGAATGTTCCGTCCTTCTTCGATTCACTGAATCCACCACAACGTTCTGGAACATTGTTCGCACTTTGTGAATTGGTTCGCAAAATGGCTGTAGCAACAGTCGATGAAGCATCAAATCCTTGGAATGCGGCCAAATCTACATTTTCCATAAGTGGGTGATATGGGTCAGCAAAGTCGGTTTCTGAATAGGAGATTTCTTCTCCGAGGTTTTTACTTGCAATATTCAATCCAAACGGTAGACGGCCTGAGAGTCCTTGGCCTACTCCATAGATTTGGCTTCCTTGAGGTCCAAGGTGGGCTTGAACGGTTCCACCGGCAAACATGAATCCTTCCAAAGTGTTACGGTTTGCTGTCGAACCCAACTTTTGGTAATATCCTCGCCCTCCATTTTCAATATCTTTCGCAGCAATATCGGTTTGCCATGGGAGAACAATCTTGTCGTAATGTGTAAACCATCCACTCAAGAAGTATGTGTCCCAATCATTGATGTCGAATTGCGTATATGTCATTCCGAGAATATTGAGGTCCTCCTTAATTGCAGAAGTTCGAGGTGAGGTATCCGAAAGGATAGCTACGTTGATTGTTTCAGCAAAGGTTGCATGGAAGTAACGAAGGTTTCCAGATGGATTGCCATTAGAAAGTTCAGCATCAAAACTGATATTGTATTCGTGACCATCAAGCCAACCATTCCACGGAGTGAAGGTGACATCAATCATTTGATGAGAATCCAAACTTTGAGCAGGTCCTGCGGTCGTTGTGTGGGCCTGTGAACCTGTAGTCATGTCGTAGATGTTCATGTTGAACACATAATCGCCTGCAAGGACACCGTTGGTTGCTTTCACAGTCCAATCGTGGGCTAATGCACTGTCAATTGGCATTACGCACTCCAAGGTTTGGTCATTCAAACAATTAAGCGTATTTGGTTTTCCAAGAGTGATGTCAACAGATTCAACATTGAAAATTACTGTCTCTCTGTTATTGGAAATAGACAATTCGTTATCGTTGAACCACGGCGTACCCACGGTTGTATTATCGAAGATTGTTTCAACATCGATCTTGTAAACGCCAGCAAAGAATTCATGGCTTGCGATGAGGTCGGTTGAAGATTGGTCTGCATCTACATTGGTTCGAGAGATGGTGTATGAATTGTCTTCGATGAATGTAAATTCCTGAAGAGTAATGTTGTTGAATGCAACACCCTTGAAACCGTCATTAATACCATTTCGGCCATCGTCATCAGATTGGAATTCAAAGTTGATATCAACGGTTGAGCCAGCGAGTGATGTGCATTCAAAGTCCCAATCACGAGAGTCTGCCGACGAAGTGTTGAGAGAATATAGGTGAGTTAAATCGATACTCGTGGTAGCAACAAGGTCGTTGGTGTTGAAGAAGACGTTGTAGTTTCCAGCAGAGCCATCAGTTGATGCGTCGTCTCCAATGTATGAAATCTCAGCGAAATCGATTGGTTCTGATTCGTTGACTATGTTGTCTCCATTTTCATCACGTTGGCAAGTACCGTCTTCGTTGTAATCGTTCCATTGCCCCATTACAACGCTGCTGTAGGTTACACCGTCACGGAGAATGTCAAGAGTCATTGCTGCGTAATCGTTTACGTCAACAATACTTGAACCATCTGAATCGATGCCGTAGAAGGTATCTGCATAGTATTCGAAGTTTAGTGATACGAAATCACCGCTCATCGAAGTCAAATCAACATCTGGTATGGTCAGAGTCTCATTTGCCCAAGCATCGCCATAGCCGTTTGAACCCGTGTCACAAGGATGACCGAACCAATAGGCGTAGTTATTGAAAATCTTGTCTTGACAAGCGTTTTCATTGTAAACTGCACCTTGTGGGTTTTGGCTTTCTTCATATCGGTAACCGTTCGCACCACCTTCGAATGTTTCTTCACATAACGCACTTGGAGTGCCACAGTAAATGTCAGACGGAGTAGCAGAGAAAACAGTTGCTTCGATGTCAAAGTCTACAGCGGTGTTACCCCAGTTATTGGTAACTACTTCAATGTCAAAGACACCTTCCGCATACAATCCACCAGGATTGAAATATTCAAGGCTCTCAACCATTGGGTCGTATAGATTGAAAGGAGTAATGTATCCTACAATTTCGTCGTTTTGAGATTGCTCATCCCAAGAATTACCGGAGAGAGTTGCAGAAATACGATAGGTCGTATCGTTAAGCATATCAGCAGTAATCGATGTAGTGTATTCTTGGCCTGGGCCAAGGTTGTTCAGAGGAACATTGGCTTGCTGAACCTGTGGATTCGGTTGGAAAGCGGTTGTCTGCTTCCAAATACTCAAATTATCAACAGCATATCCATCACGTCCAGACCATCGACTTTCGTTGTCATCAGAGATAGAACCATCAAAACCTGTTCGAAGACGGAAACGAATATCGACAGTTTCTCCAGCCCATGGGCTGAGGTCAAATGCTCCAACGCCTTCTTCAGTGAAATTATTCCAACCATAGTAAGTTCCAAAAGAGTATACTCCGTAGTAATAGATTCCTTCAGGAGCACCACCAATCGATTGTTTATACATGCGGTCCAAGTCAAATCCACCCCACATAGATTCACCAGATGCACATGCACCTGCGATTTGAGCGCTTTGAGGACAGGATATAGTAGACCATCCGGTTTCAACACTACCAACTTCAATCATTGCGATATCGTCCCAGACATCTCCTGCAAGGTAGTTTCCAGTAGAATCCAAACTTCCCAAAACACCATGTCCCAAATGCTGGAACACTTCAAGACTCATGAAAGCTCGGTCAGAACCTGTTAAATCAACATCTTCCAATACCATAGCATCGTCCCAGTTTCGGCCGTATCCAGACCATGAATCGCCAGAGGAATTAGTTTTGTATTGCCCTGCCCACATGAAATCAGTTGGGTTATTGTAATTGGCTGAAACGTTTGGAGCATTGTTACCATCGCTAGCACCTTGAGAGTGGTTGGTTTCTTCGTGCCAGAAGGTTGATTGGTCAATATATTCTTCATATGACCAAGTACATCCGCTACATGAAGCCTTATTCTCGGGAGAATCCCAATCCATTTCATACACAGATGTATTAGTGGAGTTTGCTTGATCGACAACCTTCAACTCGACATCTAGGGTTGCCTGTTGTCCGTTGAGAACATCCATTCCAGTATTGGTAACCGTGACATTGATATCACGAGTTCCTTCACCAACAATTCCATAGAATTTGTCGACGGGAGATATTTCAATTGAAGAGACTGACAAATCTTTACTGTCCATCTCAATGACTGAGACTGTGTCGTATTGGCCTTGCCAGCCAAAATTATCTCTCCAACCGTTGAAACGCCAATTTGCGTGTCCGACAACTAAATCGTTAGCAGAATTGCTTGTACCAGCGAGTTGACCTACATCAACAACATTCGGTCGGCGACCTGCTGCATATGACAATGGACTCAAATGACCGCCATTACCATCTGAAAGGGTAACTTGAACAGTTGTTGGGAAATTGAGGTAGAACGAAGATGTCGAACCACCAGCTGAGTCAGTTGTGTTTTGCTGATATGCAATGGTTGGGTTGATGAAGTCGGGTTCACCGTCTCCGTTCAGGTCGGTGACATGGATGCTCCACGAGATGTAAGGTCCGAAGTAGGCCTTTTGCGTGTTTCCGAAGGTGCCTTGTGCAGTCGCTTCCTTGAAGGAGACGTTCTCGAGGTTTGAGTCCATCATGGCGATGGTGTCGATGTAGCCGTTTCCGCCGATTTCGGCAATGGCAAAGTCATCGGAGAGTTCGACTCCGAACTGAATTACAGTGGGAGGGGCTGTAGCGATGTCAGAGGGGTATGAACCGGGTGCGGATGGGACGCCTGTGCAAGAGTATTCGATGATGGTGACGTTGTCCCCGTTGCCCGGGTTGGTGGTTTGACCCGTGGCGTAGTCAAGCCCTTCAGTACGGAGAAGGAAAATGTCGTCGTCTGTGCACGAGCCACCGACACCGACGCTCTGTGTTTCTCCGAGATCGCCGACTTCAAGGGAGCGGTAGGTGAAAGTTGAGGAAACGCCCAAGAAGGTTGTTGAAGGGGGAGTGGAGATGGAAATCGGACCACGGTAAGAGACCACGTTCTGTCGAGTGAGGTCTTCTTCCAATTCAAGAACGAAAATGTCGTCGTTGCCGTCTTGGTCGGCATCGCCCACTTTAAGGTCCCAAGCCCAGAAGTGAGTGAATCGAGCACCGATGCTCCATGTTTGTTCTTGACATCCACCGTTTTCGATGATGGTCACGTTGCCAGGTTCACCAGCAGGCGCACCGTTATCATCGGTCTTGAATGGATTGTTTCTTTGGAAAATTACGATGTCGATAGCATTATCGCCAGTAAACTCACCAACTTCAATGAACTGAACATTTGAGAATTCATCCCATTCAGCGTCACGGCTGGTGTTCTTTGAAACCCAAACATCTTGGCGTTCACTAAAATCGCCATTACCATCATTCCAAAGAATCGAAATGGTGTGAGTTCCGTCGGTTGCCATGGCCAAATCATTATGGCCATCACAATTGAAATCGCCGATAGCAACGTCATGTGGGTCACGGTTAGTGGTATACGAACGAGCCATTGACGCACTTGCTGTAGAAGCAATTGCAACAGTAGTCGAAAGTAACATCAGCATGACGAGGAACATGCTTAGGGCGCGGCTCTTGAGGTGGTGGTTCTTGGGAATCATCAACATCACTATTCTTCTCCAATCTCTGTTGCACTTTAATTCCTTTGCTTTCAAGTTCTTGTGAAAATAATGCATACAGCCCTTCAGTGGCACGAATAACACATTGGAATTGAGAAAAGAACTGTTTTCATCTCTTATTAGATAGGACGGGTATGATTTTCAGAATTTTCCTGCTAACCATCGCGGTGATGGGCCCCATCCTGTGGCGTCTCCACCGTGAACTTTGACAAGTTTTCCAGCAGTAAAAAGAGATTCAAGCCAAACCTCGAGTTTGGTGCCTTCTCTTCCACCTAATCTTTTACTAGCAATTTCTTCGATATCTTCTGTTTTCAAAGCGGTGATTCCATACTCGCGAACCACGAGATGGAGTAATTCTCGTAACCAAGCTTCAGCCATAGGGTCTACACTCATCGCACCTTGAACTGGTTGAGGAGGGTCCATTTCTTCCAACGTTGCCATCAGTTCGATTGGATCTGGGCGAAGAGGTGCTTCAAGGCCGAGTGACTCCAACTCTTCAGCGAGGTTTAATCGCCCAATAGGTCGACGGACAACAGGTATTCGAGATGGGTCGGGTGTAGGGCCCATATCCTCGGGCTTCTTGTTCACTGGAGCGTCGCTGTTTTCGTCAAATTCTTCATCATCCGTTGGTATTTTTATTCCTGAAGTATTTGTCGCTCGGACTTCTACAGCAATTGGCATTGTCCATCCAACGCCTTCTAATCCGAGTTCTCCGACCTGTTGCTTTACCCAAGAGGCTTCACCTTCAAGAAGAACTTGAACATCATGTTCATCTGAACGAAAGCGATAACGTACTTGTCCTCGGAGTTCAGCCATCATTCTCATTCCATTTTGTAAAAGGTATTCAAGTTAGTGCTGTAATATGCTCTCAAACTAATCTTGTTTCGCTAGTTGACGAAGAACAGTATGTAAAATTCCGCCGTTACGATAATATTCGACTTCAACTGGAGTATCAAGTCTCACTTGAGCTTGGAAGGTCAAATCTTTACCGTTTGGATGAACTGCTGTAATTGTTAGTATTTGCAGTGGTTGAACATCGTTTGAAACTGGAATCGAAAAGGATTCGGTGCCATCTAAACCAAGTGACTCATGTGTATCCCCGTCTACGAAGGTCAGTGGTAAAACACCCATTCCAACGAGATTTGAACGATGAATTCGTTCGAATGATGTCGCAATTACTGCTTCGACGCCAAGAAGGTATGTGCCTTTAGCGGCCCAGTCACGTGATGAACCTGTGCCATACTGACTTCCAGCAAGAACAACTTTTGCTCCGGCATACGAGTGGGCTGCATCATATACAGATACGATTTCACCAGTGTTGAAATCCACAGCATATCCTCCTTCGGTACCCGGTGCCATTTGATTGCGGATGCGTACATTTGCAAATGTTCCCCGCATCATAATTTCATGATTGCCTCTTCGGCTTCCAAAGGAGTTGAAGTCACCTTTCTCAATACCTCTTTCAACTAACCATTTCCCAGCAGGGCCATCCGCAGGGAATGCTCCAGCAGGAGAAATGTGGTCTGTTGTAATCGAGTCACCCAATTTCAACAACACTTTCGCATCGTCAATACTAGTAATGGGTTGGGGTTCTACGGAAAGTCCTGAGAAAAATGTAGGCAGGCGAATATAGGTTGAATCCGCTTGCCAAGGATAAAGAGGGCTCGGTTCCGAAGGGATACTATCCCATCGAGGTTCATTCATAGCATCAGCATAGCGTTGACGGAACATCTCAGGTGTAATCACACTCAATGCCTCGGCTAATTGCTCATCACTTGGCCATAGATCACTCAGCATTACTGGTGTTCCATCATTTGAAAATCCCACTGGTTCAGTTGCCAAATCGACTTCTAAAGAACCTGCCAAAGCATATGCGACGACTAGAGGCGGGCTAGCAAGGTATGACGCCTTGACTTTTCCATGTACTCTGCCCTCAAAATTACGGTTTCCAGAAATGACGGAACCGACGATAAGACCCGCTTCATCAACAGCAGCCTCAATTTCTTCTGGAAGAGGGCCAGAATTACCAATACATGTGGTACAACCGTAACCAACAACATTGAACCCAAGTGCATTCAAATCTTCTTGGAGTCCCGATGCTTCGTAGTATTCAGTTACAACCCGACTGCCTGGGGCGAGTGAGGTTTTAACCCATGGCTTGACTTCAAGACCGTAAGCTCGTGCATTACGAGCAAGAAGCCCTGCTGCGAGCATAACGCCAGGATTTGAAGTGTTGGTACACGAGGTTATTGCTGCAATGACTACATCGCCATGGTTGAGGTCATAGGTTTGGCCATTTCGTTCAACAATCGCGCCATTTGAAAGTTGGTCAGGTGATAGTCCATGGCCTTGATGGCCAAGTTCAGAGGTGAGCGTTTCTGCGAAATGCTGTTTCATATTTGAGAGGTCGACGCGGTCTTGAGGGCGTTTAGGGCCAGCAAGTGCAGGTTGAACAGTAGAAAGGTCAAGTTCCAAAGTATCAGTATATGATTTCTCAGCATCATCTGCGGAATACCACAAGCCTTGAGCCCGAGCATAGGCTTCGACTCCTGCAATCGCCTCTTCCTCTCTACCGCTTAAGCGGAGATATTCTAGGGTTCGTTCATCGACGGGGAAAAATCCGCATGTAGCACCATATTCTGGTGCCATGTTCGCAATAGTCGCCCGGTCCGCTAAAGTAAGAACTGACATTCCAGGTCCAAAGAATTCAACGAACTTTCCAACAACACCATGTTCACGAAGAATTTCAACGATTCGCAAAGTCATATCAGTCGCAGTAACACCGGGATTGAGCGCCCCAGTGAGACGCATACCAACAACATCAGGGGCAAGCATGTAGATGGGTTGGCCAAGCATGACCGCTTCAGCCTCAATTCCACCAACACCCCAGCCAAGAACTCCAAGGCCATTGATCATGGTTGTGTGTGAATCTGTCCCTACCAATGTATCAGCAAGCCAAATTCCGTTCTCTTGGCGAGCAACACTTGCCAAATATTCTAAATTCACTTGGTGAACAATTCCTCTTGACGGAGGAACTGCTTGGAAATTTGCCAAGGATTGTTGGCCCCATTTAAGGAATGTATAACGCTCCATATTTCGATGATATTCAATGTCAAGATTTAGTTGCAAAGCATCGCTGTGACCTCCATCAACATCTACTTGCACCGAATGGTCGATGACTAAATCAACTGGCACTTGGGGATTGACTTTTTCCGGGTCACCGCCCATTTCGACCATCGCATCTCGAAGCGCTGCTAAATCAACAACAGCGGGAACACCGGTGAAATCTTGAAGAATAACTCGGGAAGGACGGAAGGGGATTTCGCTTCTTTCACCGTTTGGAGTCCAACCAGCAATGTTTCTAATGTCTTCATCTCGAATCAAAAAACCATCGTTACCTCGAAGTGCACCTTCGAGCAAGATTCGAATCGAATATGGAAGAGATGTGGTGTCAATTCCATTCTCATCAAGCCCTTCAAGAGCAAAATATTCGCCACCGACCGAGAGGGTTCGGCGAGCATTGTAAGGGTCGAGGGTCGTCATGGTTCAAGCCATACGGCTCTCGTCTATGAACAAAACCCCTCATAATGTTCTGAATGCCGAAGCATGTTTCAAATCTTAATTCACCAGAATTGGTACCAAGGTTCGTTTGAATCGCTACCTGAAATATATGCGCTCACAACTGTCACTGGATAGGTTGACAATTTGTTTTGATCAGTGCACGTATTTTCTCCAGACCCACAGCCAACCTGTGAGATTTGGTCAATCACTTCAATACCAGTTGTCTCAGAACCGTCAATTAGCCCTTTGTAAGCAAATCCAAAGGCAGTATATTGCCCATCAAGTGAATGGGCACCTGTAGAATCGACAAGATAAAATTGGGAGCCGGCTGAGTTTTCACTTTGAGAACGTGCAGCAGCAATGACGCCTGCATCATGCGTTTGACCGAATTCAGCCGGAATGACCCACTCGGTCATTTGATTTTCACACTCTGTAGATTCTGAAAACCCAGTACTTGCACAATAGCCGAAGTATTTTCCAGCATGGCCACCAGTTCCATCGCGATTTTCAAAGTCGCCACCTTGAATCATAAATCCATCTACGATACGGTGAAAGATTGTATTGTCATAACGCCCAGCATCTGTATTTGCTCGGAAACTTTCTGCATGCATTGGAGTTGTATCTTCAAACAATTGAATCCAAATAGTACCTTCATGGAATGCGCCGCTTGTATCGGTCCATGATAGTTCCATGATGACATCCCCAACAGAAACTTCTTTTGGTTGGGCTAAAATTCCAAGACCTGCTAAAATGATAATGAGGCTTGCAACGAATGCAAAGACCCCTGCAACAGTTGGGGTTCCATCATTGAGCAAACGAGGAATGACACTCTCACTAATGCCTTTATCTTGCATTTCATTGAGGATTCCATTGTACGCTGTATTGGATTGTTTGTCCTTTGGGTTCATCTGCACTGAATCACGAAGGAGAGATGCTGCTTTGCGATATTCAGATTTTGAATTAGTTCTTTGTGCAATTTTATGTGTTGCTTCTCCAGCAAGTCGTAGGGTTGTAGAATGCGAACCGGTTGGGTCCACTTCTCTCAAGGCAAGAAGAGCGCCTTCTGGTTTCCCTTTGGTGGTCAATTTCTCCGCTTTAGTCCAAGCACTCTTTCGGCTCTCTTCAGAATTAAAAGGTGTCGTTTTGTCAACTTTTTCTGCAAGTGAAGTAGCCTTGCTTGCTTTGTCCGCCATGATGCGTCCACAGTGGTTGAGGTTTTGAGTCTCACTGTAGAAAAAATCATCACATATTGTGAGGTGAAAGAGGAAGAAACCGGTGTGTTTTTCCGGATGTGTACATCAACATGTTCAAGGAGTGTATGCGAAACCGACTGTAAGAGAGGCAAGTGTTGATTCACAGAATAAACTCTCAGGGGAAAACAATCAATGGACACCATTGCAAACGACTTCACCATAAACATCGCAACAGCAAACGGAACAGGTTCGCAATCCGCCAACCTCATTTTGCTGCAATCTCTATTTGAAATGGGAGTTCCAGTCAGTGGAAAAAATATGTTCCCGTCAAACATTTCCGGACTACCAACATGGTACATTGTCCGACTCTCAGACCATGGCTATCAAGCCCCAGGAAATCGGACACACATTCAAGTTCTTGTGAATCCTGCTACTTGGCATGAAGATTTAGAAAGTCTCGAGCCGGGCTCAGTTGTAATTTGGAACGAGAACGCAAAAATGGAAATGACACGAGATGATGTAATATCCTATCCAGTTCCTATGTCCGCATTGGCAAGAAAAATCAATCCAAAAATTGCCAAATTGGTGACCAATATCATCTATGTCGGGGTCATGGCAGAAATTCTTGGTATAGATCAAGCGGAACTTGAAGCTGCCGTTGCTAAGCAATTCAAAGGAAAGACAAAGGCCATTGAACTTAACGTAACTGCGCTAGGTCTTGGCCGTGATTATTTCAAAGAAAACCTCTCAAAAAGCGACCCATATGTGGTCGAAAGGCGAGTCAATGACAAACCCCAATTCTTCATCGAAGGAAATGAAGCCGTTGCTCTGGGATGTATTTATGGAGGAGTACAATTACTTGCTTGGTATCCAATTACACCATCCTCATCTATTGCTGAAGGCATCATCAATTACATTCCGCAACTTCGAACAGATGAAGATGGAAACACGACATGTGCCGTAGTACAAGCAGAAGACGAACTCGCTGCTGCTGGAATGATTTTGGGTGCTGGATGGGCTGGTGGAAGAGGAATGACTGCCACTTCCGGACCTGGAATTTCTCTTATGCAAGAATTCATTGGTTTGGGATATTTTGCTGAAATCCCATCCGTGTTTTGGGACGTCAACCGTGTTGGGCCCTCTACTGGTTTGCCAACTCGAACGCAACAATCAGACATTACAATGTTGTACGAAGGAAGTCATGGTGACACCCAACATATTGTTTTGATTCCTGGAACAATTCAGGAATGCTTTGAATTTGGATGGCGTGCTTTCGATTATGCCGAGCGCTTCCAAACCCCTGTTTTTGGACTCAGTGACTTGGATTTGGGAATGAACCGTTGGGCGTGTGAAGGATTTGAATATCCCGACCAAGAAATGGACCGAGGCAAAGTTGTCCGAGACCGAGACGTGTTTGAGGCCTTCGAAGACTTTGGTCGATACCTCGATATCGATGGCGATGGAATTCCTTACCGCACTCTACCAGGTTCAGGCATGGACCCTATACTTTATCGAGGAACTGGGCACAATTCGAAAGGTGCTTATTCTGAGAAGCCTCACGATTATTATGAACTGATGCAACGATTAAAGCGTAAAATCGATGGCGCAAGAGATTTATTGCCAGCACCAATTCTTCGCGAAGAAACAGAATGTGAGATAGGAATCGTTTACCTAGGAAGTATGGAAACCACCATTCAAGAAATCGATGATATCCTAGAAGCCACCGGCATCAAAGTTAGTCAATGCCGAGTTCGTGCTCTTCCAATGCATAGTGAAGTTGAAAATTTCATTCGACGACACGAGATGACCATTGTTTTAGAAATTAACCGTGATGGCCAGTTGTATGGCATCCTTAGAAAAGAACTGCCAAATGATTTGATTACTAAAGTACGTTCTGTTGCTTACAGTGATGGGATTCCACCCAGAGCAGGCATCTATGCTCAACTTATTCTTGACACCCTAAAGGAGGGAGAACTATGAGCGATACGCCAAAGAAACCTGCACGTGCAATAAAACTCAATGTTCTCAACGAGCCAAAGGATAGTTACACTGGAGGGAAATCCTCCCTTTGTCCTGGCTGTGGACACGACCAAATTTCAAATGTAATCATTAGCGCTGCATGGGAAAACGGCATTGAGCCACATCGAGTTGCAAAAATGTCTGGTATTGGTTGTTCATCAAAAACCCCTGCCTATTATTTGGGTCAATCTCACGGATTCAACACTGTTCATGGACGTATGCCATCAGTTACAACAGGTGCTTATACAATCAACAAGGATTTACTTTACATCGGTGTTTCCGGCGATGGCGATTCTGCTTCCATTGGAATCGGACAATTGATTCACGCTATTCGCAGAAATATGGATATGCTTTACATTGTTGAAAATAACGGAGTTTATGGTTTGACGAAGGGGCAATATTCAGCAACCGCTGATATCGGCTCGAAAAAGAAAAAGGGCGCTCCAAACCAGACTCAACCGATTGATTTGTGCGCACTTGCAATCAATCTTGGTTGTACTTTTGTCGCGCGCTCATTCTCCGGTTCGAAGAAACAACTTGCTTCACTCATTAAGGCAGCAATGTCGCACAAAGGATTTGCACTCATCGATGTAATCAGTCCCTGTGTTACTTTCAACAACAACGATGAATCTATGCGTTCATATGGTTATGTCAAAGAAAATGAAATTACACTTCACATGACCGATTATATCCCTCACTTCAACCCTGTTGAAGAAGTAGAGGTTCCAGAAGGGCATTTCCGTGATATTACTTTGCACGATGGTTCTACCATTCGACTTGAAACTATTTCTGCAGAGCATGACCCCTCTAATGCAGTAGCAGCACTCACTGCACTCCACAATGCTGAAACCGATAAGAAACACGTCACTGGCTTGTTATATTTCGACAGTTCCAAACCATCACTTGCTGAAGATTTAGGATTGGTCGATATTCCATTGGTTGATGTCCCAAATGAAGTATTACGTCCTCAAAAAGAAACACTTGACAAAATCAATGCTGCATTACATAGTTGAGGCAAACAGATGGAGATCGGGATATGGCAGCACCGTTGACATTCCTTGGATTTGGCATTTTTTGTGGATTGATTTTTGCAATGATTCGGTCTCGTTCTCGTAAAAAGCGGCGGCTATATGTTGCGGCTCGTCGAGAAAAGCATGCCCCTAAAACCACTGAAATTCCAACTCGTTTCACCTCATCAGGCAATCGGATAAAGATTTCAGAAAGGGCTCAGAAAAAGGTTGCTGAACAAAATAATCAATCTGCAGATACAGATGAATCGACCGAACAAACTTCACTTGGCACATCAAGCCGGCAAGTCGATGAATTATCGGGTGAAGAGCGAGAAGAATATGATGTTCGTGACCAGGCTCGAGATGAAAACCTCATTTCTCTGCGCCTCTTGGTAGAAGATTTATTCGACCCCGAGGATAATTCATTAGATGGAGATGATAATGAGTCATTTGAAGAGGAAGAAGAGGCTGAAGAGAACTATGAATCCTCTTCTATTGAACTGCGAAACACTTGGATTGAACAAAATGAAGAACCACTGAACGAACACGCTTCATTCGTAGAACAGGAAGAAATCGGCAGCGGCATCATGGTAATGGATTCTAGTGACATCGTAAACGATGACATCGAAGAGCGTCTTGAACGCGAAGGTGGAAAAACTGGTGAAGTTCAAATTTCCTTGGCCTGGGATGATTTTAATGATTTGGACCTTCACATGTTCTGTCCCTCTGGAGAAAGAATTTATTTCAACAATAAGAAAAGTGAGTGTGGGGGCGAACTCGACGTCGATATGAATGTTCGACCAACAAGTAATAATGCGGTTGAAAATATCGTTTGGACTGAAAATGCACCTTTAGGAAAATACAAAGTGGGCGTTCATTTTTACAAACATCATCCCAAAGAAGACACGACACCCACATGTGTATTTCGGCTACGTGTTACGATTCATGGGAATGTTCGCGATTACTCAGGAAGTATTACGCACGGTCAAGCAATGCAAATGGTAACGAGTTTTACTCTAAATGACAATGGAACACAAAATCAGTAAATTTTACCGGTCAGTTTTCGTAGAATTCGAGCAAAGAGGGACACCTGAGGGCGTTCACTAAGTCCCAAACGCCAATCTAATTCATTTGCATTTTCATATGTGAGTAATTCTTCAAAGCCACCAATCCATTCATCATCAATGAAAATTTGTGGAATGGTTTTACTTCCATTCGTGCGAATATGGAATTCTGCATCGATTCGTTTCGACGAGCCGAGCTTCTTTTCGACATAGTTGACTTTTTTTGAATCCAACAAACGTTTTGCATTAACACAAGCGCCACAGCCACGATTGGTATACAACTCAACCTTCGCCATAATCAATGGTATAACTTCATTGTTTCAAACCTTTTCATCGAAAGAAGCGGTGGTAGTCCCTCTCGGATTTGAACCGAGGTCGGAGGAACCAGAATCCTCCATGATGGACCGCTACACTAAGGGACTGTTAGTGGGCCCAATAGCCTTGGACTCTTCAATTCAACGGTTTGGTTTTCCTCTATACAAGGGCGATGTAGCCTATTCTCTTTTACAAAATCAAGGTTATAGAGTTACGAATCGAAAGAGAACTTTTGAGACGGCACTGATCATTAGAACAATCATGAACGAGCCGAGCGCCCAGCGTGCCCAAGGGCGGTCGGGCTTTTCAGCAGGCCAAGGGTCAATTCCCAAAGCCTCTGCTTCACGGACAAGTTCTGCAAGTTCTTGCAGTTCTTCCTCCACTGATTGTGCCGCCATGCATTGTGGCAGTTGGAGGACCTACATGAGATTCACGCATCACCAGAGGATGAGGAACAAAGCCTTGAAGGTCATGGCATGCAGCGAAATATATGAGTGAAGTCCCCGAAGGTCTGTCCTTTGACTCTTTGGAGCGACGACCGCCTAGGCCGACAGCAACCATAACAATGACTCGTGATGGAGCAGATGGCGTCGAAGTCTTGATTGGACTCCGGTCAGAAACCATGGCAGCGTTTCCTGGCTACTGGGCTTTTCCTGGTGGGGGTTTGTCACGCGTTGATGCAACTGCAGTTGAGAAACTCGCTGGTTTTGTAGGTTCAGGGGCTAAAGCCATGGCTTGTATTCTTCGAGAAATGAGTGAAGAATTGGGTCTTGCCCCATCGGATGATGGATTGGTAGCACTGCCTCTTGAAGTTCGTCAGCAAATCATTGCTGATAAAAGCAGATACTTGCCGCTTGCTCAACAAGGGTTAGTTCCTTTCAATACCGATTCTCTAAGTCTCTTAAGCCATCGAATTACGCCGCCGTTTGGCCCAGTACAGTTCGATAATGCATTTTTACACCTACATGCTGGCGATGAGAAGAATGTACCTGAAATCGACCTTGAACCTCAAACTGAATTCACTCAAATTATGTGGGCAACACCTAATGATATACTGCACAGATGGTCAAATCATGAAATAAAAGTGGCGCCTCCTGTTGTCACACTGTTGATGGAAATTGAAAGAACTCTCGAACGTAAAGAACGCAACATGAGAGAGGCTGCTCTCGATATTAGTCAACGATTACCGGGTCGCCGTTCAATTTTGTTCGCCCATGGCGTAGAGGTTGTACCTGTGAAAACAGCAACTCTCCCCCCTGCCGACCACACAAATTGCTACCTTGTTGGTGACCCTGAAGGCGATTTTATTTTGGTTGACCCTGCTTCACATCTACGTGAAGGAATGGAAGATGTGGCAAAAGCAGTTGAGCGCCACAAAGGACAACTAATCGCCATCATGTTTACTCATTCACATGGCGATCATGTCGGTGATATCGGTTTGTTGCGAGAAGCATTTGATGTCCCTATTTGGGGGAGCGAATATACCGCTCGTAGTGTCAAATGTGACCGAATTCTCACCGATGGTGAAACACTAGAACTCGGAAATCAAGCATGGCAAGTACTCATTACACCAGGTCACCATCCCGGTCATATCTGCTTACTTGGAGATGCAGGGCTCATCGCAGGTGACATGGTCGCTGGCATTGGCACTATCTTGATTCCACCACATACTGGCGATATGAATGTCTACATGGAACAACTTGAACGCTTGAAAAATCTCAAACCGCACCTGTTATTCCCGAGTCATGGACCGGTAATTGCTCTACCAATTCAAAAATTTGACCAGTACCTCTCGCATCGCCAAGCACGTCATCAATCCGTCTATGAAGCGGTTCATTCTGGAATCGAAACTCTTTCTGCTATCGCAAGGGCTGCATATGCAGACACACCTAATGCACATCCTGGGCTTGCTCTTGACCAAACACTCTCGCATCTCGTGTCACATCAACGGTCTGGAACACTGGTTGAGCATTCTTCGAAGTGGTTCGTAAATGATACCAAACCTTAGAATGCATCCGTGAGCAGGCAAATATATGCCACGCAGAGTTGAGTTTACCAAAGCCGGTTCACCAAACACGATTCGGATTGCTGAGATGCCGTTACCGGTTCCTGAAACCGATGAAGTTCGAGTGAAGGTTGCTTTTGCTGGAATCAATTTTGCTGACCTTTTGATGAGATTGGGGTTCTATCAACCACGCCCTCCGTATCCATTCACTCCAGGCTATGAAATCAGTGGAATTATCGATGCAGTTGGCGGCGAGAATACAGGCTTTACCATTGGTCAGAGAGTCGTAGCAGCAATGTCTACAGGCGGCCAATCGAGCCATGTTATCGTCGACAAAAAACGTGTATTAGCCTTACCCGATGAAATTGAATTAGATGTCGCAGCAGCGATGCCAGTCACCTATCTTACCGCCCACCACATGTTGCATCACCTAGGTCATATGGGAAAGGATGATTCTGTATTGATTCACGGTGGTGCTGGAGGAGTAGGTACTGCTGCTCTGCAATTGTGCCAGTGGGCAGGTGTGACCAACGTATGGGCGACAGCCTCAGGCCCAAAAGCGGACATCATTCAATCACTGGGTGGCAGAGCAATAGACCGACATAACGAAGATTTTGTTGAGATTATCAAGCAAGAAACTGAAGGTGCTGGCGTCGACCATATTCTCGACCCCATCGGTGGTGAACACCTTACTCGCTCCCTTTCAGTACTCAAGGAAGGTGGAAGACTCTACACCTACGGAATGTCAGCTGTTGCACCAACTTCCAAACGTTCGATGCTTCGTAGTTTTTTGGCATGGAGAAAAACTCCTGCATTTGACCCGCTTCGTTTAATGACACGAAATAGAGGCGTATTTGGCGTTCATATGGGTACATGGAAAGATGAAACTGTGATGCAAAAACAACTTCAAAGAATCTTAGAAGGAATCATCAGCGGTGCACTCTCACCGGTCATTGATTCTGTTTTTGATGTAGAAAATGTGGCTGAGGCACATCAATATCTACACGATGCAAAAAACATTGGAAAGGTTCTACTTCGATTCAAGTGAGGATTGAAGAAGAGTCGCCCACAGGTCTGTAGGAGGCGAGAAGCATGAAAGCGGCAATGTCGGGCTTTGATTTACGTGCAGTTGCTCGTGAGTTGAATGAATTTTCAGGCGCCTATGTCAAGAAAGCCTACATGCCCCACTATGAGCAAATTGTCCTTCGAATCAATCCAAAAGGCATGGACCAATTCGACTTGGTACTCGTTCGTGGTGCACGAATCTACACTTCGAATCGTGACCGCCCAATGCCGATGACGCCGCCCCCTTTTGCCATGGTTCTTCGAAAACATCTGAAAAATGCTCGTATGACAGGTGTTCGGCAACTTGGATTTGACCGAGTATTATGTTTTGATTTCGATACGAAATTTGGACAATACCATCTCTATGTTGAAGTATTCAGAGATGGAAATATCATTCTTACCGATGAAGAAGATACCATTATTCAACCACTCACTCACGCATCTTATGCAGGTCGGACTCTAAAGAAGGGAGTCACATATCAGCCTCCACCTGCTGCGATGGACCCGCATGAAATGGAATTAGAACAACTTGCTGAAATGTTTGCAACCTCAGACCGAGACCTTGTGTCAACACTTGGCGGAAAAGTAAACCTTGGAGGAACACATGCCAATGCGGTTTGTGCATTGGCAGGAATGGATGCGAACATCGACACACAGGTGGCGGATACTGAGAAAGTCCATGCTGCATTACAATCACTTCTCAGTGATTTGGAACAAAGCAATGAAGGATTTTTGCTTCTCAAATCTGACAAAGAAAATACCAATGAAGAACTCGAATCGGCGGCGAAAAGTCACGAACCAAATGGGAAAAGAGACCGCTTTTTCGAGCAATTTGCTTGTGAAGCGACACCGACTCTCTTGCCAAATCATGACCGATTTGTCAAAATCACATTCCCGTCTTTATGCCAAGCAGTCGATGCATGGAAAGGTGCTCATGACGCGATAGCACTGGCACGACGGGAGGCCGAAAAGTTAGACATCGCAGCTCCTGGTCGCGGACATTCAACCGATGTTGAACGATTAGAACGTAGAAAGATACAGCAGGAGAAAGCATTGGAAGGATTCTCCACGAAAATAGAGAAGCAACAAATGCTTGGCCATCTCATACAAAACAACTGGACTCACATTGAAAGTTTACTTACTCAAGTTTCGTTAGCAGTTGAAGAAAAAGGCTGGAGTCAAGTCAAAAAGGATGCTAAGCAAATCTCTTGGATCATCTCATTGAATCCTGCACAACGTAATTTTGTAACTGTTTTACCTGATGAAAACAACGAACCAACTGGCCCTCAAGCCACCCTTTGTTTAGATGAAACTGTTCACCAAAATGCACAACGCCATTTTGAGGCTGCTCGAAAGCAAAAGGACAAAACAAAAGGTGCAGTTGAAGCCCTTGAGGAAACTCTTCTTCATTTACAACGCGCTAAAAAGAAGGAAATAAAGCAACAAGCGAGTGGTAAACTCAACAAAGTCAAACGAAGTAAACGTCTCTGGTTTGAAAATCACCGTTGGAGTATGATTAGTGGAGGGCATTTATTGGTCGGAGGAAAGGATGCGAAAGGTAACGATTCCATCGTTAAAAAGCACCTATCAGGTGCCGATATGTATCTGCATGCAGACTTGCACGGCGCTCCTAGTTGCAGTTTACGAGCAACCCAAGGTTTTGCTGCAGACCAACAGAAACCAGCACATATTCCAGATGATGTCCCAGCATTCCGATTGATTGACAAACTCACCGATGAAAAGATAACTTCTGAAAAACTCGAAGAAGCGGCGACTTTGGCTCTATGTTGGAGTCGTGCCTGGGCAGGAGGCGGAGCACACGGTACAGTGTATGCAGTCAAACCTGCTCAAGTCTCAAAAACTGCTCAAACAGGTGAATACGTCGGCAAGGGCGCATTCATTGTTCGAGGACAGCGTCAATGGTTCAAAGACCTCGATGTTCAACTTGGCATTGGTATTGTAGCCATCAATGGTGTTCCTCTCCTTATGGGAGGTTTGCCTGAGACTATTCGTTCATTTTGTCAACGCTATGCAATTCTACGGCCGGGTTTGGTCAAAAAAGAACAATTGGCAAACCGAATTTACAAGAATACGGGCTTGATTACTGATGATGTATTGCCTGTTTTACCAGGTGCTGCTGAAATTATCGAAGACCACGGAATATTTAGTCCAGCGAAAATTCAAACTCAAGAAGAAGAGTGAATTCAGTTGCGGTTTTTGCCGCCACCGCGATTGTAGCCGCCTTTCTTGCCGCTATATTTGCCACTTGATTGTGAATTTTGGCCACCATGGTAGCCCTTGCTTGATTTCTTAGTTGGTTTGTAATTCTGGCCTCGAGCTTCACCACGGTATCCACCGCTGTTTCCACCATCTGAATTACTTCGGCCACCGCCGCCACGGCCTCCGCCGCCACCTCGGCCACCGCCGCCACTTCGGCCTCCGCCACCACGGTATCCACCGCCGCCACGGCCTCCGCCGCCACCTCGGCCTCCGCCGCCACCACGGTATCCGCCGCCACGGCCTCCACCGCCACCGCGGTATCCGCCGCCACGGCCTCCGCCGCCACCTCGGCCTCCACCGCCGCCACGGTATCCACCGCCGCCGCCGTTTCGTTGGCTATAGTGACCATTTCGGCCACCAGAATCATTGCGATTGGAGCGTGGACGACGCTCTGCTGCGATATATTCGACTTCAAATTCAGGCAATACTGAGAATTCAGGAGGTTCAAAATCTACACGAATTCCAACTTCTCGCTGAATCTTTCCAAATTGTTTTTTCTGAGGTTTTTGAACCAATGAGATGACGATACCTGTGGCTCCACCACGTGCAGTTCGCCCACTTCGGTGCTTGTATGCCTTACCGTTTTCTGGAGGGTCATAATGAATAACACAATTGACACCTTCGACATCGATACCTCGTGCAGCGACATCGGTTGCGATGAGCGCCATACATTCTCCATGTTGGAAACGTGACATTGCAGCGTCTCTTTGGCGTTGAGATAATCCTCCGTGGAGGGTTTCAATCGCCATTCCATCATACTGCATTTCATCTCCAACCCGATCGACTCCATTTCGAGTTCGGCAAAAGATGATTGTTCGACCACATTTTCGAATGATTTCAGATGAAATAGCGGATTTTTTTGAGTTCGGCATCAGCCAAAAATAATGTGTCATGCTTTCCATTGTTACTTCTTTTGGCCCCACTTCAATGGTCACAGGGTTGGTCTGATAATCTCTCACCAAGTCAGCAACTTCATCATCTAAAGTTGCGCTGAATAAGATTGTTTGACGGTCAGATTTACACTTGTCAAGAATTTTGCAAACTGGCTCCATGAAACCCATGTCAGCCATTCTATCTGCTTCATCCAGAACAACGACACCAACATCTTGCAGGGAAACCGCCCCACGGTCAATCATGTCAATCAAACGACCAGGGCAAGCGACAAGAATGTCAACACCTTGGTCAAGGGCTCGAAATTGCTTATTGTATGAACTTCCACCATACATTGCTAAGGCATACAATTGAAGTTCGTAGGCAAGTGGGTCAAGAACTTTGTAAATTTGCTCTGCCAACTCTCGAGTTGGAGTAAGAATGAGCGAGGTTGGACGGCGTGGTTCGGCTTCCTCAGTTCGTGAAAGCAACGGTAGACCGAATGCAAGAGTTTTTCCAGAACCTGTTGGCGCTCTACAACAAACGTCTCGTCCAAGCATACCATCTGGAATGGATTCTCGTTGAACTTCAAATGGTTCAAGAATCCCTTGCTTTTTTAGGACTTCAATCAAAATAGGCTCAACGCCAAGATCTTCGAACGACACCATGAGCCTACCCCATTTGGTGGCCGTTGCCCTACCCTATTTGATACCCACAGTCGGAATAACGGTTTTTTTGGGGTCTCAACAGTCGCTTCAAGAACGCCGAACTAGCATAGCAACAGCGTTGCCACCACCCAAACAGAGCGTAACTATTCCAGAACTTGCATCGCACCGACGCATTACCCCAAGCATAGTAATCAGGCACCGAGTTCCACTTGAACCAAGTGGATGGCCAAGACTTACTGCCCCACCATGAAGATTAAATCTGTCTTCAGGAATGTTCAGTTCTTGTGCCACAGCACAAGATGCTGAAGCAAAGGCTTCGTTATGCTCATAAATGTCAACATCCAAAACTTCGAGTTGATTGCGTTCCAAGAGCATTTTCACTGCCGGTATCGGGGCACTCATGACACGTTCTGGCTCAACTCCACTGGTGCAATAATCCTCGATGTAGGCAATGATTTCCCAGCCCTGTTGCTGAGCGTATTCAGCGTTTGCAATTACAACTGCACTGGCTCCATCATTGAGTGTGCTAGCATTTCCAGCAGTAACTTGTCCTTCTTTTTGGAAGACTGGCCGCAGGTTTGAAAGCGAATCAACATCTGTTTTTGCACGAATGCCTTCGTCGAGAGAAAAGGTTACTGCTGGGCCTCGACGTTGAGGGATTTCAATCGAAAATATTTCCCAATCAAACCAACCATTAGATTGTGCTTGAGCAGCCCTTTGATGACTTTGAGCAGCAAAGGTATCAGATTGAAGACGAGAGATTGAACATTCTTTGGCAATCGTTTCTCCCGTGTTGCCCATGTGAACATCATTGTATCCATCCCACAGGCCATCGTGAATCATTGAGTCAACAAGTTTTGAATCACCCATCTTTGAGCCTTTTCTATGATTCATCAGAAGGTGGGGTGCATTGGACATACTTTCCATACCACCAGCAATAATCACATTGTGTTCTCCTGCACGAATACTGTTTGCAGCCATCATTGCTGCTTTGAGTGAACTGCCACAGACTTTGTTGATGGTGACACATGGAGTGGTCACAGGTAAGTCTGATGCGAGAGCGACTTGACGTGCTGGGTTTTGGCCAGCACCTGCTTGAAGAACTTGGCCGAATATGACTTCATCAACAGTGCCTTGCGATGGGTCAATACCAACCCTTTGGCAGACTTCTTTGACTGCAAGTGCGCCCAAATCAACGGCACTCATACTAGAAAGTGAACCCATGAACTTACCAATCGGTGTCCGAGCAACACCACAAATCGCTACTTTCGGTTGGCTCATGTCAGTCCTAATAGACCGACATTCTTCAATGTGCGCGCACTTCTATTCGGAGAAAGTCAAGAGAAGACTTGATGAAGAGAAGGTGCTGGCGGTAACATGGCCAAATTCAAGACCGAGTTTAACACAGACCGCAAAGCAAATGAAATGCGACACGTCGAAGTAGAAATCGATTTTACACCGAATGCACTTGCATCGATTCTCTATCGTCAAGGCGATACTGTAATCCTAGTATGCTGCACGAAAGAGGCCCGTCTACCAGGATGGTTTCCACGCGACTCGACAAAAGGTTGGGTACACGCAGAATATTCATTACTCCCAGGTTCAACTGATTCTCGTTTCCGAAGAGAACGACGAGGGGCGAAAGGACGTACTCAAGAAATCGAACGCCTCATCGCTCGTTCACTACGTGCTGCTGTTGACCTTGAAGCATTAGGGCCAGTCGCCTTGAATGTTGATTGTGATGTACTCAATGCTGATGGGGGCACACGATGTGCATCGATTACAGCGGCGAATATCGCCCTAAGATTAGCGGTTCGACGTTTAATTGCGCAAGGAAAATGCCTACCTTTGGATATGCGTCCAACCGAAGACCAACGAAAATCTGGCTGGACAGCCCCTTCACTTTCTGAAACGGAAAAAAGCAATCATGAAAATGCTGTCATCCCTCATGATTTAGCAGCAATCTCAGTTGGTCTCATCGATGGTGAAGTATATTTGGACCTCGATTATGTATTGGATTCAAATGCTGATGTTGACATGAATGTCGTGAAAACCGCAGATGGAAAATACGTAGAAATTCAAGGCACTGGAGAAGAATCGACATTTTCAAGCGAAGAATTGACTGCTTTGCTTGGAAGGGCGGATGGCGGATTAGATGCTCTGTTTGAAGCTCAAAAGGTAATTCTCGATGGAATTGAATGAGATTTGTCTTTTAATCGGTTCAACTTTCTTTGGCGAAAGCCTTGATATGGCAGGGGTTATCGCCGAACTGCACGGGTCAGTAGCTTAGTTGGGAGAGCGCGGCACTGAAGATGCCGAGGTCGCTGGTTCAAGTCCGGCCTGACCCACCTCAACTCACTGTTGCGAAAGCCTTGGGTCGTAAATACCAGTTTTCCATCGTTGGGTTCATGTGCTATGCCTTTCTGCTTGAACTATGCCCGAGGTGAAAGGTGATTCCGGTAACGATACTGAGAACATTGACCACGAGGCAAAAGCCCACAACAAATTAACCAAAGAATTGTTAGAAATTCGGAATCGCCGAAGTGGCGATTCCAAGCAAAATTTTCTTGCAAAGAAGGAAAATTTTGTCCTCGCAGGCGGAATTATTTACACTGCATTGTATGTGTTACTCATCTTTGGAATGACATCTGGGGCCTTTGGGAACTCAACTGCAATCGATCATTCGGCTTCGAAAACATTCCTTGATATCGGTGGCGAATGTGAAGAAATTACCGATGAACCTTGGATTCACATTTACCCGAATGAAGATGCTGGGACGTTCTCAATGTATGGTTATAATCTTCCAAGTGGTTATGCTGAAGGAACTTATACAATTGAACAAATCGATGAATCCGGAGTAAGAGTAGAATCATGGTCGAACAGTTCAACCAGATTTATCAGCCCAACAGGTGAATCTAATTCTGGACGAATGTATTTCTCAGCACCATTTATTGAACTAGAAGAAGGTCACTATGACTTGAAATATTCAATTACAGTTTATAATCACTCAAATTCTTCTGACCCGAATACTACCATAGTGGAAGGTGGAAATGAAATTTTCAAAAGTGTCGAATTTGAGTTGGACATCTCAAAACAAGCTTTAGCCTTTTTACCATTCGTTGATTCAGAAAAGAAGCACCAAGTTCGATTGTTGGAAACTGGTGCCCGTTCCTGTTGGGGTGTTCAAGACCTCGGAAATTGGGGATATGTGTTGATTGGAGCAGAATTAGGAGGCGGTAGAGAAACTGCAATGCTCGCAGGTGGGGCCGCAGGAATCCCTGCATGGTGGATGGCTTTTTCCTCACTTTCCCTTTCTGCAATCACGTTATTGATAATCTATCCACTGATGTACAAAGTCTACCATCAAGATAGTGACGACATACTCTCAAGAACTCATATCTCTCGGTTAGTTGAAGATTCCATTCACAAAACAGCGAATCGATTGAACATTGAAATCGACTGGGAATTGTATAAAATTGAGCCTAGGGATTTGTCTATTGACATCATGGTACCCTACAAAAACACTCAATCTACACTTTCAGACAGCAAAGATGTTCGTTCGGAAGTCCTTCGTGAAGTTCTTGAAGAATTCGCGATATTCCGTGTATTCAAGCCAGTTCAACTTACCGTTCGAACCATTGGAGTAAATCAAGCGATTGATTTTGAATCCGGTGTTGGTATTGGAACTTCAAACGAACATGATGGAGATGAAGAGGAGCAGAATTATTCGGATTTCTTTTCCGAATTGCATACGCTCTCTCGTGTGGAAGAAGAAGTTAGAGAAAGTTTAGAATTGTTCTTCGCACGCCGAAATGATTTGAATATGGAAGCAGCCGTGGTAACAAGTGATGACCGTGTAATCTTTGTTTCAGTCATTTACCGCCCTACGCAACGCTTTGCATTCTTTAGATTCAAGAAAACACGTGATGAAGTACAAACTGAACTTCACCGCTTCATATCGAAGCGAAATTCCGATCTATTAGGGTCACAAGAATTGATTGTCAAAGGACGTAACCAAGTTTCAACATTGTCAGAACGTTCTGGAGCCGGCCGCGTAGAACGTGATTTGAATAATGATGAACGGATTGTCGCCGTTGCTAAACAAGATGGTTTTGGTGGAAAGATGCTCCAAACTAAATTCCTTGGTGATACGCTCTCAACTGTAGAATACATGGCCAATGAAAAGCGTGAAATGATCAATAAATGGGGATTCTGGGGCTTAATTGTCTTTGTTTGGATTCCGTTTATGGCTTCAGGAGTATTAGTTGGAGCCATGCTTGGTCTATTATCTCGAATGAATTTCATGCGCGTACTAAGCGCTACGGCTATTGGAGGTGCAATTGCCTCAATAACATGGGCCTATACTGCTGAAGGAATTGTTAAGTTCATGCACCAGTACAAATTAGAAGCGGTTATTCCTTTGATCATTGTTGTATTTATCGGTGCGGCGTTCCTTCACATTCGTTCAACAAAGATGCGACGCCAAACAGAATTATTCGAAGACACACTGCTAGACAATTTCCACGCAAACATCCAAGCCAAATACGGCGCAGAGTGATGGAGTTGAATCAATGGATTCTATCCAACAATTGCTTGGGAATGAGACCCATTGTGGGGAACACGCAATACTTGGAATTGTGACTATCAGTGACCGAGCCAGTTCAGGTACATACCAAGATGAAGGAGGACCGGCGATTCTTGCTTTTTTCCAAGCCTGTTTAGCAAGTCCATCAACTGTTCATTACAGATGTGTTCAAGATGACCAAGATACCATTGAACAGACCCTCATCGAACTGAGTGATGAATTTGGGTGCCATGTAATTGTTACAACGGGTGGAACTGGCCCAGCAAAACGTGATGTTACTCCAGAGGCAACAGAGAATGTTTGTGAAAAAATTCTTCCCGGCTTCGGCGAGCAGATGAGAGCAATTTCATTGAACTATGTCCCCACCGCAATTCTCTCTCGACAAATTGGAGGGATTCGTGGTTCTTGTCTTCTCTTTAACCTCCCAGGCCGGCCAAAATCAATACGAGAAACCATTGATGAGTTATGGAAGTCAGTTCCATATTGTGTCGACCTTATTGGTGGACCTTACATCGATACCGTTGACCATGTATGTGATGCATTCCGACCAAAATCAGCCCGTCGTCGTTAAGAGATGAAAGGGAGAGTTCATTGAGTGGATGCGCTCAAACCCCAACATGGAGTCTGTACGTAGCCTAGGCCATTTGCTCATTCTTGGTGCAACTGTTGTCATGACCGATTCAACACGTCTAGCAGATGTACGTGTTTCAAATGGAATCGTTGAGGCTATTTCTGAGCCAAATCAACTTCAACCCCATGATGATGAATTACTCATCGATGGCTCGGGTTTGCATCTTCTCCCAGGCATCATTGACCCACAAGTACATTTTCGCGACCCTGGGCAACCAGAAAAAGAAGATCTCGAAAGCGGTTCTGCCGCTGCTGTGAGTGGGGGCGTAACTTCATTTCTCGACATGCCAAATAACAAACCTGCCATCACAGACATGGCTGGAATGCAAATGAAACTCGATACTGCCGCTGCAAAATGTGTGAATAACTATGGTTTCTTTATTGGAGCAACACCCGACAATGTGAATGACCTATTGGAAGTTGTTGGGACGCCTGAAGCACCTCTGTCAATCCCCGGGATTTGTGGAATCAAGGTATTCATGGGGTCTTCAACTGGTACATTATTGGTTAATGAAAAAGAAGCTTTAGAGACTATTTTTTCCAAGACTGCTGGACTCATTGCAGTTCATGCTGAGGATGAGAAACGCTTGAACACGCGATTCCCAGACTTTGAGCATCGAACTGATATCGCTGCACATGCTGAATGGAGAGATGATATCACGGCATTGCTAGCTACGCAACTGGCTGTTGAATTGGCTCAAACCTATAACCACAGGCTACACATTCTTCATTTGACATCAGGCCTTGAAGCGGATTGGTTGAATGGAATTACAACATTGCCATCACAAGCTGGAGAAGGTGCCATCATTACGACAGAAGCACTTCCTCAACATCTAACATTTGACGAAAAGGATGTTGAACAACAGGGTACTCGATTGAAAATGAACCCACCGATTCGTTATCAAGCAGACAAGGAAATTCTTTGGAAGCGTTTACTTGATGGAACTATTCAATGCTTGGCCACCGATCATGCCCCACATACCTTAGAATCCAAAGAACTTGGTTTCCCTCGAGCACCGAGTGGCATGCCTGGTGTAGAATCCTCGCTTGCGGTTATGCTTACTCATGCTAAAGCGGGACACTGTACAATTGAACAAGTTGTTCAGTGGATGTCTACCAATGTAGCAGATTGCTACAACATGATTGGGAAGGGGCGTATCGAGGTAGGGGCAGATGCTGATTTTGTCTTGGTAGATATGGACACGGAACAGGAAGTAAAAGATGAATATGCGTGGTCTCGAGTTGGCTGGAATCCATTCAATGGTCGTGAATTGGTAGGATGGACAAAAATGACGATTGTTGGAGGTGTTCCTGTATTCGAACGAACAGATGCTACTGGACCAAAAGGGTGTATTTTGGTTGAAAAAGGGACTTCTGGCACTCCAATTCTCATGGCACCATGGAAATAATTGCCCAAATCAGTGATTTTACCGAACTTTTGAGATATAACTATACGCTCAACCCGAATATTTATGTTTAGGGTTACTATATGAGTTGGCTAGAAGAAAATATTGGAGAAGGATATCAACAGGTTGTGGTTGGGTTTAGCATTTTTATTATTGGTGCTTTACTTGGCTGGATGCAAGCGGCTGATAGTATGATGACTGCAGCAGATGTTTACATGCCCGCAGTCATAATGCTATCTGGTGCAATGATTACAATGTTGGGAATATCATTTGGCACAGAAAGTGAAGAAGACAGAACTGATGATTTGATGAATGCTATCAACGAACTTACAGCACGTATGAATTCGATGTTGGGTTCTGAAGAAGAGTGATTACAAACCATACAAAGAACCATATTTTTCTTCGACATAACGAAGGAAAGGTTCGGGTGAAGGTGGCGAGCCTGTGGCAAATTCAATAAGTTTGGCAGGAGACATTTTGCTCCCTTGCTGATGGATTCTTGGACGTAGCCATTGAAGTAAACTGGACCAATCACCTGAAGAAATAATGTGGTCAATATCACCTAAATCAACAGCCATTGATTCGAGTAACTGAGCCGCATACAGATTACCCAAGGTATAGGTTGGGAAGTATCCAAAGGCACCCATCGACCAATGAATATCTTGTAAGCATCCAACTCGGTCTTCTGGAACTGAAACACCAAACCATTCTTCAAACATCGAATTCCAAGTTTCGGGCAATTTTGAAATCGGTAAATTCTCATTGAATATTTTCTTTTCTATTTCATACCGGAGCATAACATGTAAGTTATAAGTTACTTCGTCTGCTTCAACGCGTATAAAGCCCTTTGAAACTGTATTTGCAATTCGGTTCAAAGTTGCAGGATCCCAATCTGGAGCATTTGGGAAATGTTCTCTAAACCAAGGTAAAGCAACGTTCCAAAACTCGGTTGTACGACCAATTTGATTTTCCCAGAATCTACTTTGTGATTCATGAACGCCAAGTGAAACAGCCGCCCCCCTAGGTGTTAGAGAGAATTCTTTCGCAAGACCCTGTTCATACAATGCATGCCCCGTTTCATGCATAACTGCGTAAAGACAGGAAAATGGGTCAAGTTCATCGAAACGGGTAGTGAATCGTGTATCTCCTGGCCAAAGTCCTGCAGAGAAAGGGTGCGTGGACGCATCCATTCTTCCAGCATCAAAATCAAATCCCATCGCTTTAGAAACCTTAGTGCAAAATTCAGTTTGTGCATCTATTGGAAAACGGAGTCCCTCGGGCAATACCAATTCGGGATTGGTTTGTTGTGCAATTGTGATTTTTTGAAGAAGTGGTACGAGACGGGAGCGTAATCCGGCGAAAAGAGGGTCGTAGTCAGTCACTTTCATTCCAACTTCATACTCATCTAGAAGAATGTCGTATGGATTATCTTGGCCTCCATAATATGCAATCTTTTCTTTTGTCATGGAAATGAGGTTTTCAAGTTGCGGTAGAAATGCATTGAAATCTGAATTCTGTCTGGCTTTCTGCCAGGATAAGAGGGCTTCAGATTTGGCTTTTGCAAATGTTGCGACAAACTCGGAAGGCAATAATACAGCTTTATCATAAGCCCTACGCATTTCACGAACATTTGCTTCTTGGTCTTCATTCAAGGTTTCATCTTGCTCGAGAGCATTCAACATTTGACCCATAACTGGATCTATTATTCTATTATGATGTTCGGCAGCAAGCCATGAGAGTATATCTGAACGTGCATCTGAGCCCTTTACAGGCATTATAGTCTCTTGATCCCATCCCAAATGGCCCTGTAATGCCGCAAGACGATGGATGTCTTTGACGCGTTCTATGAATTCGGAGTACTCTTGCATGTTTAGAGCCATACCAAACTCCATGATGAACACTTGTACTCCACTCTTTCAAAATGGGAATGGATTTCTTTTCCAGATATTAGTGCCACACATTGAAGGCATACGTCCCCCTCCCAGTTGCATGGTGCGACCTTTCTCCCGTAAGGCGAAGAAAATTACGCCATTAAAGATTGAAGATGACGAACTCGAAGAGGTCGTTGATGCGGTGAAAGAAATCGGAGAAGAACCCGTTGATATTATGGGACAACCAAATGATGATGCGATTCAAGAAGTTGTTCCCTTTGATGAACTTTCTATAGAAGAAGTTGCTAGGCAACTTAAAGTAAGTGCTGAAATGGTAATAAAAACCTGTATGGATGTTCGAAGAGGCGAAAATGTCCTCATTGTCTGTGATCCAACTACTGGCGAGATTGGGCAGGCATTGCACGAAGCGGCAAACGAGCGTTCAGACCGTGTACTCCTTATCGTCATGCCAAAAGCACGTCATCATGGAGAAGAACCTCCTTCTCCGGTTGCCAACTTGATGCGTCAGCAACAAGTCATCATCGCTCCTACTCGTTATTCGTTAACACATACTCGAGCAATTCGGCAATCACTTCGAGAAGGTTCTCGTGTTACAACAATGCCTGGAATGACAAATGAAATGTTCAGTCGTGGTGGAATGTCAGCAGATTTCTCAGAAATAAAACAGAAGATTAGCGACCTCGGGCCTTATTTCCGACGTAGGAGAATCGTCAAAGTAACTTCTGAACAGGGAACTGATGTGTCATTTGAAGTCAATTGGCGCGAATGGAAACTGGATGATAATGGCATTTGTAATCGCCCAAAGATGCTGACCAATCTCCCTGCTGGAAAGGCCTTCATAATGCCACGGGAAGGGTCGATGAATGGCACTGTAGTTATCGATGGCTCTTGGGAGTCAAATTTGGTCGATGAACCAATTACGCTGATTATTGAGGATGGGATGATTATGGATGTCAAAGGTGGAACAATTGCTGCAACGATTCGTCAAGAATTTGGTGAGGCTGCCAAACGTCTTCGCTCTAAAGATAGAGAAAATGTATGGACTATGGCTGAATTTGGTTTTGGAATGAATCCACAAGCACGGCTTTCTGGTAATGTTCTTGAAGATGAGAAACGCCTTGGAACCTGCTATTTCTCAGTAGGCGATAATACAGCACTAGGTGGCAATTCAGCAGTTGGAATTCATATTCCTGGTGTTCTAAAAAATGCCAGCGTTTGGCTTGATGACACCCAATTTATTTCCAAGGGTGAATTCAGCCTTTGGGAATAATCAACGAACTGCATTTTGCGTTCCACAAATTGGACAAAATCTCCAATAAGGGTCAAGTCCAATACCACATCCGCGGCACAATACTCCTGAACGTATCGTAGGTTGAACATTTTGAATCGGCTGCTGGGGTTGATTCCAGCCTTGTTGTTGATTAGGTTGTTGATTCCAACCTTGTTGTTGAGCCGGTTGTTGATTCCAACCTTGTTGTTGATTAGGTTGTTGATTCCAGCCTTGTTGCTGAGCAGGTTGTTGAGCAGGTTGTTGAGCAGGTTGTTGAGCAGGTTGTTGAGCAGGTTGCTGAGCAGGTTGTTGAACCGGCTCTGGCTGAGAAAGTGGTTTGCGAACTGGAGCAACTGGACGAGGGAGAGATTGTGTTTTCTCAGCAGCTGGTGATGAAATGAATTCTGAAAGTGAAACGACACCATCTCCATCAGTATCGGCTTGTTGATGCAAAATTTCAGCCTCTTCAAGTGAGGTGCCAGTAGCCACCGATAATTCTTCAACTGAAAGTTGTTGACTTCCATCTGTATCTGCGGCAAGGAAATGTTCAGCCGCACTGACAAATTCTGGCTCAGGTTCAGGTTCAGGTTCAGGTTCAGGTTCAGGTTCTGGCTCAGGCTCAGGCTCAGGCTCAGGCTCAGGTTCTGGCTCAGGTTCTGGCTCAGG
>Ga0209043_1000224_pt1 | contig 36592 bp, 28 predicted proteins | sample SaaInlV_100m_DNA_3_FD_184654 | JGI IMG/M metagenome (GOLD analysis project Ga0209043, IMG submission 184654) | Marine microbial communities from expanding oxygen minimum zones in the Saanich Inlet - SI037_S4LV_100m_DNA (SPAdes) (version 2) | ecosystem: Environmental > Aquatic > Marine >... | reverse complement strand
AGCTTAAAATTGAGAAAATCCAGAAAATGTTACTCAGTAAAACTTAGCACTCTTAAAATTAAATAATGTGATTTAAAACAATATAATTTGGATTAAGCCCCGGTTTGAGACTTATTGCCCATATAGAGACGGCATACTGAATTGAGCTAAGAAAGGATTTTATGGTAACCACGCGAAAAAAAATAACGGTTGTGGGTGCTGGTCAGGTAGGAACAACGGTTGCACAACTGACAGCCTACCAAAACTTGGGTAATGTAGTTATTGCCGATATCGTTGAAGGGTTACCTCAAGGTAAGGCGCTTGATCTTCAACAATCAGGATGCTTACAGGTATTTGACAGTATCGTGACTGGCACTAACGATTATAAGGATACGGCAAACTCAGATATTGTTGTCATTACAGCCGGTCTACCCCGTAAACCGGGGCAGGATAGAAGCGATCTTTTAAAAATTAACGCCAAGATCGTTAGAGATGTCACAGAACAGATCATGAAGCACTCACCCAACCCATTTATAATCGTTGTCTCTAACCCATTGGATGCAATGGTTTATGTGGCAAAACAGGTTTCAGGCCTCCCAAAGAATCGTATCATAGGGATGGCAGGGGTTCTTGACTCTGCTAGATTTAGAACGTTTGTTTCTCTTGAACTTAACTGTTCTCTGGTCGATGTGGATGCGATGGTTCTTGGAGGACATGGAGATTCAATGGTCCCTATGCCTAGGTATACGACCGTCTCAGGCATCTCCATTACCGACTTGATGAATTCAGAACAAATAGATCGTCTTGTAGATCGTACTCGTTCTGGCGGCGCTGAGATTGTCGGCCTACTTAAAAAAGGAAGTGCGTTTCTTTCTCCAGGGGCCTCTGTAGTTAAGATGATTGAAGCGGTTCTCCTTGATAAGAAAAGAATGCTCCCATGTACTGCATTCCTTGAAGGTGAATATGGGTGGGAGGGGATTTTTTTTGGTGTTCCCGTAACCCTTGGAATGTCTGGTATTGAAAACATAATAGAACTCAAACTAACTGATGAAGAGAAAAAAGCGATCAATACTTCAGCGCAAGATGTGAAAAAAATGATCGATGAAGTTGACCTGTTTCTCAAAGAAAGTTAATTCGTTAGTTATTTTCTTATTTTTTGTTTTTGAGTTTAATTTGGAATGTGTCAAAGGCGGTCATACCCTTTTTTTGTCCTTCGCATTCTAGTCTAATAGAATTCCACATCGGTTTATTTGGTTTCCATCTTGGGTTTTTCTTATCCTTTGTATTTTGCTCCAGACAGACCCGATAGGTTGTTGCTTGTAATTTTGTTTGCCCAATTTTTAGAATTAAGAAATGGTTCATAAGGGCGCGTGTGGCGAGCGCATCAAATACAGCCTTTGGTGCTATTCTTTTTTTAAATCCTTGTTGATCTGCAAACGGTCTGAAATAAGCGCCACCCCCCCCTGATATTACAAAAATAGTCCCGTCTCCTTTTAAATAATCCCCTGATTTAGATAGTTCAAATGGAATTGACCTGTCTTGTTTGGGTTCCTTAATTTGGTGAAACCGCTCATAAGAGTGTTGATTGCCTGAAAACACAAGGTCTGGCTTAAGTGCGGTTAGCTGTTTTAACACTGTATCTCTTTTTTCTAGATACCATGCGGTAGTAATAGCCGGCTCGTGCAAAGCAATAATAGTCCATAACCCTTCGTTCTTTGCTTTTTTAATTCTGGGACTAAGCCAAGCTGTTGGATCTTGCCATGGTTGAGTATTAAGAATCGTAATCAAAGTGTTACCAATAATCATCGTTCCTTCATAGGCCCTTGGTTCATGGATGGATGTTGGATAAGAATCAAAATTACTATCCATCTCATCAACTTTTTCCCAACACCCTGAACCTTTTGGTTCATCTATTTTCGGAGGCAAGTCATTATCACCAGGAACAAACAATTTATACTTAAAGGGGTCAACAAGGGTTTGTCTTATCTCACTAAGGTATCGTTCTGGGCAGGTTTGTGGAAACATTTTTGGTTGATAAACAAAGTCTCCAAGATGCAGTAGCAAATCAGGGTGATGTTTTCTTAGGGCTTTCGCTACTGCTATGAACCCTGGGTGATAAGCTCGTTCACCAATTCCGGTATCGCCAACCACTCCAACAGTTAAGGTATCACTATGATTCTTCGACGAAGGTTCCGCTATGGCGTCCACTACAAAATAAACCAATGACACACATGTAAATAGAATTAGGGTTGTGAAAGAAAAATTTTTTGTTATAAATTTTCTCATCAATTGTTATGAAAAAATATTTTGATTAGACTATATTTTTAAACTTATACGTATAGATCCAAGTTAAAAAAATTTCTCTTAAAGACTATCGTAGGATAAACTCTTTTGCAAATAGTCAATCTATCGGATGGGGTTGCAGTAAGAGGGGTTTTGAAAAATTACTTTAGTGGTAATTTTTCTATAAAAATACGGATTTCGTCTCTCACACGCCGAAAGTGCGATAAAGCCTCCTCTTCACTTTTTGCAAATTTTGCAAGACTGGGTGGGTCATCAAAACTTACGTGAGTCACACGAGTTTTCCTGGGAAAGACCGGGCATAGTTGCTTAGCATGACTACACACGGTGATCACATGATCAAAAGATATATCTATCAAAGACTCAATATCTTTAGAAAAGTGCTGGGATATATCTACCCCTGTCTCTTTCATTACCCTAACTGCACGTGTATTAAGTCTTTGTGCAATGACTCCAGCAGAATAAGGCTCAATAATATTACCTTTAAGATGTCGCGCCCACCCTTCAGCCATTTGGCTACGACAAGAATTGCCGGTGCATAAGAAAATAATTTTTGGTTTACAGTCCATACTATGAATAATAAGTACTTTGAGTCAAAAAAAGCTATCGAATTAATTATCTTTCTAGCTCTTGTTTTCTTTTAATAATTGAATGTGGAACTGATAATCATAAAATCCATGCCATTTTTAAAATAGATTAGATACGTATATGACCCCCCACGAAAAACAATTGCTACAGGAGTTTCCGGTCAAGAGCACCCGAACATTTTTTGATCATGCAAAGGTTTCGCCATTGCCTCGAAGAGTTCGCGATGCAGTAAATGCATTTACTCATGATGCCTGTGAGAATGGGACAAAGAATTATACGAGCTGGATGAAGGAAGTGGAACGGGTCCGTGGAAAATTTGCCCAGTTAATAAATGGAGATGTTGATGAAATTGCATTTGTTAAAAATACCTCGGAAGGTATTTCTATTGTTGCGAATGGTTTAGATTGGAAGTCAGGAGATAATGTGGTGATTCCTGATATTGAGTTTCCTTCCAATGTTTACCCTTGGTGGAACCTAAAACGTTTAGGAGTTGAAACACGTATGGTTAAGTCGAGAGATGGTCGTGTTGTATTCGACGACTTAATTGATCAAACGGATAAACGAACCCGTATTATTTCCGTCAGTTCGGTCGAATGTAATAGTGGTTTTAAAAACGATTTAAATCGAATCGGTGCTTTTTGTAGAGAGAAAAATATTTTATTTTGTGTCGACGCTATTCAGAGTTTAGGGGTATTAACAATGGATGTGAAACGCGACAACATTGACTTTCTCTCCGCTGACGGTCACAAATGGATGTTGAGTGTGGAAGGATTAGGCGGATTTTACATCTCAAAAAACGTTTTAGAAAAAATTTATCCCGTTACTGTAGGTTGGGATAGCGTGGTAAATGCATGGGACTTTATGAATTATGACTTCACTTTCCAACCTGATGCCAAACGTTTTGAAGAGGGTAGTTTTAACACTATGAGCATCTTCGCATTTGGAGCAGCACTTGATCTATTGCAGGAAACAGGCATTGATTCGATTCAATCTAGTGTCCTGTCGCAGGGAGATTATATGATGGAAGGTCTACAAAAAAGAGGGATTAAAATATTAAATTCTAAAATACAAAAGGAACGATCTGGGATCATATCCTATGAACTGAAAGCTGAACCACAACAATTTTCAACATACATGCTTGAGAATAATGTTTCTTTAACCGTGCGTGATGGTATAGCTCGTCTTTCGCCACACTACTACAACAGTCAGGACGAAGCCGATCGTTTTTTTGACTTACTAGATAGTTTTCTTTAAGAAATAGGAAGCGAAAACTGATAAAACTTGTTGGTCCCGCCTTAAAAAAATTGAGCTGTAAAAATTATTTAATACTGGTTTCGGTAACGAAATTAGAAAGGTTTTCTTTCGATGTAAACCTTTCAGCAAGTTTATAGGCTTGCTCTTTACTGTTAAATTCATCTACGTGAACTTTAAACAGTGGAGTACCATTTTTTATGTCAGGTTTAATATGAGCTTGATATCCTTTTTCTAATAATCTGCTAACCATTTGACTAGCATTTGTTTCTGTTTTGTAGGCACCCACCTGAATCGTGTATCGATGTGGTTCACTTAGAGAAGACTTTTTAGCTGACTTAACGCCTGAGGCTGAAGAGAGTGTGTCTGACTGTTTTAGAATTTTTGCTTGCGGCTCTTGGGCCACTACTTGCAAGTTCTTTTTTCTAGGTACCCAGTTGATACGATTGGGAAGTATTCTTTCAGTCTCTGGCACAAATCTACGTTGGCTTGAGCTTATTCCTTTTTGAACATTCTTTTGAGTTTTACTGGGAGGAGTAATCTTAGTATAAGCGTCGGAATCTTTTGTCCACTCAGTTTCTAGGTTATTTATCGTTTTGATTTTATCAAGATCACGACTGGTTGCTGACGCTATTAGGGGCTCTTCAAATGTATCTTTTTTCTCGGCCCCAGCTGGATTTTTAACGATCGCGGTCAGTTTGTTCACAAGCTTGGAAGTTAAGCGGCGCAAGTTAAGTTTATTAGTAACGAATTTTATTGGCCCTAGAATTGCGGATGAAATGCCGGTCGGAATCTTAGCAATTCCTTGGTAATCTTGTTCGGTTTGTTCTGCACGCCACAAAATTTCTCCTGTCCGCGTATCAACCAATTGAGCAGAAACTCCGATTTCTATCGAAGAATGGATAATAATATAAGAGCGTTCAACTTTGTTAACTCTACTTATCAATACAGCGTCTGCTCCGAGAATTTCAGCGAATCGCATTGGATTTATTTTTAGAAAATCTGCTGGATTAGTAAGATTGTTCTGTTTAAGAAGTCCATCCACCACATAGCGTTCGAGAAGGTTGAAATTGGATGCTTTAAGATGAGAGTAAAGTCCTTGGCGGAGCATTTTCCCTGTTTCTTTTTGGTCCTTTTTTGTTACCTCGACAGGAAGAATCGCCACAGTTTGTTGTTGCCCAGAGATATCATTTAAGTTTCCTGCTACCTTAGACTTTAAACTCGTCGTGCAAGCGGTGAATGCCAAAGTCAACATAAGAATATACGCAACTTTAATCACGTGCCTAAAACCAAAAGTAAGGTGAATAAAATTAGTTCTCATTTTTTTCTCGAAGCATTTGGTTTTTTTGGGTAGCTAATGCTTTTTTATAGAACTTCTTTGCCGTTAAACCATTTTTATTGGACAAGCTTGCAACAATCAGGGCGTTATCAATTTGGTCGGTCGTTTTAACTCGGTAACTTCCAGTGTAAAGACCTGGTGAAACTTCCTTCATCGGTACTCTTGTTTTGAAGTTTCCAATATCAAAGTAACCAATCAAGTCAGATTCTCCTTCCATACTTACGTAGATAAGGTCATTGGGAAATAATTTACTGTTCCCTTTGATATTCGATTCAACGGATATGATTTGGGGCAGGCGAACTTCTTTATGACGTAAACTTGCAGGGTCAGGGATTTTCTCTATTATTTTTAAAGCAAAAGATTCCGAGATCTGATGATAGGCCTCTCTTGCCTCATAGAAGCCTGCTTGATCTTCAATCATATCTACTAGTGAGGGAGTAGCAATTCCCGAACTGTCAAGTTCACTGTGTTTAGTGTCCCATAGTACTTCGTCTGTTCGTAAGTCGATCATTTCTAATTTTGCTTCAATACTTGTCTCTGCATAAATTCCAGCAGCAAAGTTGATGGAGTTAAGAACATGCCCTCGAATAACTGCATCGACTCCAAGAGCTTTCATGAGCTGACCGTTTGTTATATCCTGAATGGCTACACCAGATTTAATTATAGGCTCTAATTTTAGGTCGACCGTGTTTAGCGGTATATCGTTGTAACCGAGGTAACTAAAATAATTAAAAAATACTTTACGTAGAATTAAACGAGTAGCTTTATTTTCCTCAGTTGCAGGACCAAAAGAAAAAGGAAGAATGGCTACAGTCTTTGGGTAATCCCAGTTTTCCCCAGCGTCGTGAAAAATATCGACCCTTGCTTTACCGCAACTTGCACCAATTAAAGTTGCCAGGATAAGGATGACTACACACGTTAATTTTTTGATTAGGTGAGGGTTAATCATTGATTTTTTGAACTTTAATGTGTCTATTAAATGATGGCTTATTATAAGGCATTGAATTATAAAGATCAACAGTTTCCCCAACGCATCTTTTTCTAAATCAATAACTTGCGAGTTCAGATGGTTGTTCGTGCCAATATTAGTTCAAAGAAAAATGTATGAGGTATGGCCGTATAGACAAAAAATAGAAATTTTAGCCCTACAAATTTATTTAATAAAATCAATATATTAAATAGAGCCTTCTTGCACTGAACCCGTATTGACTCGTGTCAGGTTTCGTGATAATTTCGCCGCAATTAATGGTTTTTTTTAGCTTTAAATATTTTTCGATTCTGTATAAACCATCTTGCCTATCGCTATCTGCTAACAGTAGTATTTAGAGATTAAAAACAGTGCGATGAAAAATACAATTTGTCGAAGTACTAAGTCTTTTCAGCGTGGGTTCTTCTCAACGTGGTGTTTTTTACAAGACTTATTGCTTTGATTTAATTTTAAAAAGTATATTTATATCATCTTTTACCATACCAGTTATGAAATATATAGCATCAAACATTTACAATCAATTTATTTTAGCATATCCCAAGATATGGCTAGCCTTTATTGCTTTGGTTGTAGGAATATCTGGAATTTATGTAAATGATTTTAGATTAGATGCATCTGCCGACTCGTTGATTCTTGAAAATGATCAGGACTTGCGCTACTACCGAACGATTGGAAAGGCCTACGGAACAGACGATTTTCTGATTATCACCTACACCCCAGTTGGAGAACTTTTATCAGAGGATTCATTAGATGGCTTACGAGGGTTAAAAAAAGATCTTTCTAAGCTAGAAAGAATTGAGTCGGTGGTGAGTATTTTGGATGTCCCTTTATTGGATAGTCCAAGGGTTAAGATATCGGAATTGGAAAGCAATAAACGAACCCTGAGTACTCCTGGACTGGATAAAATACTGGCTAAAAAAGAATTTATGAGTAGCCCCATTTATGAAAAATTTTTGGTCAGTTCCGACGGAAAAACCACATCCTTATTGGCAATCTATAAGAGAGATGAAAAATATTATTCCCTCATGGAAGTAAGGGATAGCCTTCGAGAAAAAAAACAACGCAATGGCTCTTTGACACAAGAAGAAGAAGTACGGTTGCACGAAACGTCCCTTGAGTTTAAAAAGCATCTTGCACTTACACAAGACATTCAAAGGGCAGAAATTAAAAAAGTCCGATCGATTCTGGATAAATACCGAGATAAGGCGAAGATGTTTTTGGGCGGTCTACCTATGATCACATCTGATATGGTCGACTTGATTGAGGGTGACCTTTATGTGTTTGGTGCCGGAGTATTTTGTCTCATGCTCGCTTCAATGTGGTTCTTTTTTAGAAACGTTAGATGGGTTGCTCTTCCTCTACTCTGTTGTGCTTTTTCAGCTTGGATTATGTTGGGATTTTTAGGATGGTTAGATTGGAGGGTGACGGTAATATCTTCTAATTTTATTTCCATTTTAACCATTGTTACCGTTGCGCTGACAATTCACCTAATTGTTAGATATGGAGAACTTCATGGCGAAAACCCTAATATGGGTCAAGCAGAACTAGTATCTACAACCATTCGGTTGATGTTTAAACCTTGTTTCTATACCGCAATCACCACTATTGTTGCATTTCTTTCTCTGATAGTAAGCGGGATACGACCGGTGATTGATTTTGGTTGGATCATGACGATTGGTATTGTGTGTGCGTTTGTAATTTCTTTTATTTTTTTTCCATCGTTCCTTAAGTTAATGAATCCAAAGGAAGCAGTATCCAGGCACGATATCACCAAACGTTTAACTCTAAATATTGGGTCGTTTACCCTCAATAACAAAAATAAGATCCTTTTCGTATCGGCTATCCTTGCACTAACAAGCGTTATCGGTGTATTTAAATTGCAGGTTGATAACCGGTTTATTGACTATTTCAAAAAAGATACAGAAATTTACCAGGGGATGAGCGTCATTGATACGCAGCTTGGGGGAACCACGCCCCTTAGTATAATTATTGATGCCGAGAAAGGCTTTTTTAGTTATTTAGAAGAAGTAAAAAACGATCAATTGGCACTAGACTTACCTGATGATCCGTTTAGCGAAGTCGAAGAATACGAAGAAGAAAACTACTGGTTTAATTCCGAAAAATTGTTAGCCGTTGAAAAAATACATGACTACCTTGAGACTCAACCTCAAATCGGTAAAGTTCTCTCTATAGCAACAACTTTAAAGGTAGTTAGGTTGCTAAATGATGGCCTGGTCCCAGATGATTATGACTTGACTCTTTATAGAAAGCTTTTCCCAAAAGAGGCAAAAAAAACATTTCTTAATCCGTATTTGTCCTCTGACGCAAACCAGATTCGCATTACAATGCGCATTAATGAAACCAACCCTACTTTAAACCGTGGAGAGTTGATGGAAAGAATCAAGCGGCATTTAGTAGACAAATTAAACGTTGCTGAAGAAAGGATTCATTTTACGGGAATGGCAGTTTTATACAACAACATGTTACGCAGCCTTTACCAGTCACAAATCATGACACTTGGGGTAGTTTTTGTTGCGATTCTTTTGATGTTTATAATTTTATTTCGCAATATTGGTTTGGCTTTGCTTGCAATTATCCCTAACATTCTTTCAGCAGTCACGATTCTTGGCTTGATGGGTTGGTTGAAAATTCCATTGGATATGATGACAATAACTATTGCAGCAATCACGATAGGGATTGCTGTGGATGCTGCCATTCACTATGTCCATAGGTTCAAACAGGAGTTTTTAAAAATATCAAACTATAGAGATGGGATTATACTTTGTCACGGTAGTATTGGTCGGGCCATTTATTACACCTCCATCACTATAACAGTTGGATTTTCCGTCCTAACTTTATCTAATTTTATTCCCACGATATATTTTGGTTTTCTCACTGGAATAGCCATGTTTGTTGCTCTTTTAAGCAATCTAACTTTATTGCCTTTATTGATAGTAGTTTTTAAACCGCTTGGCCCAGAAGTTAAATAATCATTGATATATTTTTTTTCTATCTCTATTAATTATAAAATTCTTTATGGTCGAGCGATAATGCAATCAGTAAACCCCTTAAGCGTAGTATAATTGCCCACATTTTAACAACAGACACCAAACATAACTTATACCTATATTCACATTCCCACTCAGTGAAGATAGGGTTACGAATATACTAAGACCCTTGTCCTAAAATGCAAAAACTTGATTCCAAGAAACCTTCTTCAAAAGTCTCACAAAATATTTGCGTAGTTCTATCATTACCCCACCCCCCTTTGGCTTGGTCGATGGTTAACTGGTATTGGAAAAAAATTTGTGGCATTCCTTTTTTATTGAGAAATATTTTTAACCTCCAGCGATCCGGAGTCGAATCTATTATTATTTATAGCGACACTGAAAATGTGAGTCTTTACAAAAATATTTGCAAGGAAAATAAGATAACTGCAAAGGTAACGCTTGAAACTAATGTCAAAAAAGTGATCAGAGCAACTGAAAATTTTTCCACCTTAATTTTAAATGGTGGAGCAATTCATGCAACACAGGAAATTGAGTTTGGTATGGACTTCACCAATCAATCTGATAGAGAATTGGTCTACTCTATTGCTCCTAAAAATATGGCCGAAACCCTCGATCAAATAATCATTGGTAACAAGGTTTCCCTTAGTCAACCATCCAACAATCAAGAACCCAGTATTAATTTTTTACCAGGGAAAAATGGCTCGCTTATAAATAAACCCGAAGATTTTCTCACTCAGCACAATAACCTTTTAAAAGGTAGTGGGCTGAGCAATGATAGTTTTATGGATAAAACTATAACTCGGTTTTTTTCTCGTCAACTCACAAGATTATTTTTAAAAACCCCTCTCAGTCCTAACATGATCACTGTTTTGAGTCTTTTTATCGGCTTAATTTCAGCATTTTTTTTTCTTAAAGGTAGTTATGAAAATAACCTCATTGGTGCTTGTCTACTTTTGCTATCTGCCTGGATTGACTGCACAGACGGAGAAATAGCCCGACTAAAATTTTCTGAATCAAAAATTGGTGGGAAGCTGGATATTCTTTGCGATAATCTGGTTCACTTTTCAGTGTTTTTCGCAATTGGTATGGGATTGTATCAATCCACCGGGAATAAAAATTTTTTATATTTTGGTGCACTTGCTGTGATAGGAAGTTTGATTTCATTTCTCATTCTTAGTTCATCAATTATAGATAAAAAAGAAAAGATTTCTGCAAATACTACTGACCCAAAAAAGAGCAATACGCTAACTGATAACATTGCTAATAGAGATTTTATTTATTTTCTTTTTTTTATGTCAATCATTGGCAAAGTTGATATTTTTATATGTATTACCGCTCTTGGCTCGAATATTTTTGCTGCCTTCCTTACTTACTCTAAAATTAAGTCCCTCTTGCATGCCTATTAATTTTTTCTTAATAAAATTCTATTTTACTCCCCTATCAAACTTCTTTCTTTAATTTTAAAAAAAAATTTACCTGCATTAAGTCCTCCACTACTTCGCAAGCAGGTAATGAATCTAAAAACTGCTTCCCATAACCTCGACGAGCAATTCTTGAGTCTAAGATAGAAACAACTCCGGTGTCTGATTGTTTTCGTATCAACCTACCAAACCCCTGTCTCATTTGAATTATGGCACGTGGTATCTGGTAATGTGAAAACGGATCTATTGATCGTCTGCGCAAGTCTTCTATTCTTGCTTCTGTTAGAGGTTCGCTCGGCACATCAAATGGCAGCTTTGTAATTATGACACTTTTGAGAGCATCTCCTGGGATATCAACTCCCTGCCAAAAGGAATTGGTCCCAAAAATCACACCCGACGTTTTCTTGAAACGTTGTATCATTTGACCTGTAGGAATTTCTCCTTGCTTAAGAAAAGAAAATTTACTGGACAAATGTTGAAGACGGTCATACACCTGATCCATCAATGCATAACTAGTAAATAGTATGAAAGTTTTTCCTTCAGATATCTCGACTAATTCTCCACATCGCTTTGCCATTGCAGATGCATATTTTTCCATGGTTTCGGAAGGTTCAGGCAAGTCGGCTGAAACATAAAGAAGTGCCTGGTTAGGGTAGTCAAACGGAGAACCCAGAATGCTTTGTTCTTGGGCATCAAAGCCAATTCTTTCCCGGATAAAATCAAAACTCTTATGTGTCGTTAATGTAGCGGATGTCAATACAACTCGACCTATTTTTGAAAATACCTGTTCTTGCAATTCTTCCGCTGCATTAATTGGAACCCCTTGAAGGACTACTCTGGAGAATTTTTTTTTCTCATTAATTTCCAGCCAATAAACATATCCATCCAAATCCTGATTAAGAAAAGCAGGGATACTATTATTAAACTCCATACAACGATTCGCCGCGGCTGTGATTTCTATACGATCTTCTTCTGATTGCACCATTCCTTCAAAGTTTTTCAAGCTTTCATACAATTCTTTCATTGGAAAATAAATTGCATTTTCAATGGATACAGGCTTATAAATTCTAAGAACGCGATCTTTTTTTCCGTACTCTTCAACAATTCTTGTAAAAAAAGTCTCAACTACTTTTCGAACAACCCCAACTTGGTTTCGCAGATGAAGCACATAGTCATGCTTAATACGAGAAAGCAATCCCTTTCGAGTGCGTGAATGATAAAGTCGATCCAAAAAATAATATAAATAAGAGTTAGATATTTTTAACCCAAGGAATGACGTGGCTGACTCTTCTATATTCTGTGCCTCGTCAAAAATAACGGCATCAAACCTTGGAAGCACTGCCCCACTACTAGCAACGTTAGCAAAAAAAAGATGGTGATTGACTATTAGTAAATGCGCACCAAACCAACGTTTTTTCTCTTTAAAGTAAAAGCAAGTGTTATGAGTTTCACAGTTTTTCCCGAGGCACAAATCTTTTTGTCTACCCACATCCTCCCATACAGAAGGAAGTGGCTCAAAGGGCAAATTTCCCTTTGTACCAGTTGGGGTTTCATTTACCCAATCAAAAATAGCTGCCATCTGCTCCTCTTCCTCTACCATAGTAAAAAGACCCGACTGACTTGCCCTTTTTAACCTTCTCAAAGAAAGATAGTTTTCATTACCTAAACAAAGCGCATATCGAAATGGAATTTTTAATTTTTCATGAATAAGTGGGATGTCATGATAAAGGAGTTGCTCCTGCAAAGTTTTAGTATGGGTTGAGACCACAACTTTTTTATTATGTTTTACCGCCCATAAAATTGCTGGGATCAGGTAAGCTAAACTTTTCCCTGTCCCCGTTCCTGCCTCTATAATTAAATGATGTTCGCTATCAAAAACTCTCCCCACAGCCTCCGCCATAGCAATTTGTTGAGGCCGACACTCAAACCCTTCTATGGCGTCAGACAAAAAACCACCTTTATCAAGATACTTTTTTACTTCTTGTTCAATCATAATTAAACATGTTATGTGGACAAAGCTTGGCGGTAAAGCGATTTATTGATTTAGTTTTTAATTCCTTGGGTTGACCGCAGGTCATAAGTTTTCTATTCTTATTCAGTCCTTTCCTTACTTTTGATACTTACATTGAATGCCAGCATTATTTCTATGATAAATCTCTTAGCTTGAATAAAAAAATCATGAAATATTTTAAATTTGGAGACGTTTATGAATAAAACTATCTTTTTTATATTAATAATTTCTTTTTGTTCTATAAGTGCCCAAGCCAAGGAGGTTAACGATCAGACTCTTAGAGATTCGTTATCCGTAATAAATGAAATACTGAACTCCCCCGACCAAGAAATCCCAGGGAACCTTATTTCTGAAGCAAAAGCTATTCTTATCTTTCCAACTTTAATTAAGGCAGGGTTTTTTGTTGGCGGTAGATATGGTAACGGCATCGCCTCAATGCGAACTAATAAAACTGGAAAGTTTGGCCCTCCAGCATTCCTCACCCAAACTGGATTGAGTTTCGGTTTTCAAGTCGGGGCCGAGGCAGTGGATCTTATTCTGTTAGTAATGACGCAAAGAGGATTGGAAAGTTTACTTAAAGACAAATTAACTTTAGGGGCTGATGTAGCAGTTTCCGCCGGACCCGTTGGCCGCCATGCAGAAGCTTCGACGGACATTCGAATGCAAGGTGAAATATATTCTTACTCAAGAAGCAAGGGTGCTTTTGCCGGTATTTCCCTAAAGGGTACCGTGATCAATAGCGATGAGGAAGCAAACTTTGATTATTACGGTCGGTTTTTTAAAACCAAAGATATACTAATTGATGAAAGAGTTAAAAATATTCCCGAATCTGGTAAGCAGTTTATAGGACGGTTGAATTTTTTGGTCTCCCCCAAAAAAAATAAATAACCTAAATTTATTACTTAGCATCTTGTTTATTTTGACCAGGTAATGTTTTTCTACGTAACTTATCGTTAATTATATCTAAAATAATAACGCCTCCCGAAATTGCGAAAAGCAGCGCCTATATACAATATCAATGGAGTTCTTAAAATCTATCCTATTGATATGAGACCTAGTTAATCGAATAAGATCAAAGCTTCAATCCTATAGCACTAAACCACAAGAGCCCTAAACCTGCTAACAATACGCTCGCATTTAACTTAACTGCCAAAGAATGAGTTTTTTTAAATGTTACCTCTAACCGAGCTTTTTCTTCTGCGGAACTGGCCGACTGCCTAAGAGTTTTCAATTTCCTTGACTTGGGACTCACAACTAAACCGGCATAAAACCATCCAGCTATCATAATGAACAAAAGTATTTGCTTGGGGCCAAAGAATACTTGCCCGCTAACCAGTAGGGAGGATAAAGCCATCACAGCGCACACGTACCCAAAAAAATAATACCTCGGGAAAATGACACCTACCACCTCCCCAGCCTTTTCACGCTCCAAAAGCTTAAAAATTACTGGGGCCGTAAAAAATGAAAAAAAAACAATACTACCAATCCAACCCACTAGACTAAAAATATAAGCAAAATGAACAAAATCCATCAACATGTTATAAACCTATTTTTTATAAAATAAATCTTATTATTAGCTCTAAATTGCAAACAAAAAATACTGTTCTAAACACTCAAAGCCGATTCAATTTCCTCAATAATCTTCAATGCAGCTACACTCGGCTCCTTGGCGTCACGAATAGGTCGGCCTACAACTATAAGATCAGCCCCATTAGATATTGCCTCTCTAGGTGTAACGATTCGGCTTTGATCATCTTTTTTAATGTCTGCCCATATCGGGCGTATTCCAGGAACCACTGCCTTAAAATCATTACTGCATTGTTGCTTTATTAAAGCTACTTCTTCACCAGAACACACAACCCCAGCACACCCTGATTTTTTAGCTATATTAGCTCGGTCAAGCACCAATTGCCTCAAACTAAGTCCCTCCTTATAACCCAATCCCCCAAGCTCTGATTCTGAAATACTAGTAAGAACCGTAATAGCTAAAACTTCCAACCCTAAACCTTTGACCTCGGTTGCGGTTTGTAAAATTTGACCACCGTCAGATCCGTGAACGGTAATGAATCGAACACCATGTGTTGCAGCTGATCTTAGAGCCGAGTGCACTGTTGCTGGAATATCATGTAACTTGAGATCTAAGAAAATAGATGCGGAGCTATGTTGCTTCACTATTTTAAGAACATCAGGCCCCTCTTTAATAAACAACTCAAGCCCGATTTTAAAGCAACCAACCGTATCGGCAAGTAAACGAACATACCTCTCAGCCTCTTTTCGATTTGGGACATCTAATGCGAAAATAAGACTATTCTTTGCTAGTATAGATAGGTTCACGAGGGGGTTGGGTTAAAAATAATTTCCTATGCAAGGAACTCATTATGATGTTTCTAAATATGCATTTTTATACTCTACAGTCCTTCAGATATTAGAGTTTTTAGGTAAGTTTGTCTAGATGAGAGAAGATCTGATTTCAAAAATCAAATATTGCATCATGAAAACGAGACATCGTAGACCTATCCTTAACAAAACTAGGTTTTGTTTCAATTGGTTGACCTAAGAGCTCTTTAATTAACATTTCAGGAATATTTCCCCCAGCATGAATGGTATGCAGAACACCACTTCCAAAACGTAAATTAACATCAGTAAACAAAAATTCTCCAGAGGCATCTAAAAATCCTTGCAAATTAGCTGGGCCACGCAGTTGAAGTTGAACACCCAGTCTTTTAGCAGGTTCAATAATTTTAGAAAACAATTGTATGCGACTTACCATCACTTCACCTGCTCGCACGATCAATCTTTCTCGCGGAACAACCACAACGGGCAAACCTGTCTTATCTGAAAACCAGTCAATACTAAATTCTCTACCTTGAATAAATCTCTGAAAAATATGGTTTGGTAATTTTTTTGAAAAAAAATCCAATTCAGTCTGGTCTTCTATTTTAAAACAATCCTTTCCCCCTTCCCCGCAAGGATCCTTAGCAATCAAAGGAAACCCAGGAAATGACTTATTAGGATCAATTAAATCGGGTGAAGCAAAATTATGTTGTGTGAAAAATTCTGCCAATTTACGTTTATCATTACTAGTTTGAATTAGAGTATGATCTGCCAAATAAAACAATAGGTCGCCTTCATCAAACTCGACACGGTTTTTATCCATGAATTCAATGGCTTTATTTGTCATGGGAAGAATGATGTGGACATTTTCCCTATCACAAATAGCTTTGATTTTCTCGACGCAATTTCGTTCCGAAAATTTAGGGATTACGTAACTTTTGTCCACAACGTTTAATGCGGGAGAATGCGAGTCGCTGTCCGCTCCAACCATTAAAATTTTTACAGTCGCTGATTTTTTAAACGAGCGCAGTAGTGAAACTCTCCAGTTGGGTGCCAGAAAAAGAATACAAATATCTTTCATTCAGTCAGACCTTTATCGCCAAATTCATTCATAACTATTACGTAGGTATTCTATATCCCCTAAAATCTTTGCCGAAGCCCCCCAAATACAATTGGTACTATGCCAGTAAAGATACATACTCTCTCCTGTCTTACCAGAGGTGTTTCTTTGTTTGGTAGAAAGTAGGTCAACAAGTGGTATTTCAAATATATCCTCAACCTCATCACTCAACTCACCAATATTTGGACATGTCCCTAAAATAGCAACATAAGGAGTTATTTGGTACCCTGTGAGGGTCGTAACAACAGGCAGGGTGGCATTAACCAAAGTATCATCTAATTTTAATCCAATTTCTTCCTTCGTCTCTCTTAGAGCAGTCGACAATAAGTCGCCATCTTCCTCTTCGTACCTTCCTCCTGGGAACGACATTTCTCCAGGGTGGATTTTTAATTGTTTCGATCGGAGGGTCATTAAAACAAAAATCTTATCATTATTAACATACAATACCACCATTACCGATGCTGTCCACGGGCTCCAGACCACTGGTTCTCGTACAACGGGATGATGGTTTACCATTTTATTTTTTAAATCGATTAAGTCCACAAAAGCTACTCGCAGTTAATTCTATAATAAATACAACTTGAGTATTTAAGACCAAATCTCTTGATACTCAGCTTCATCAAAACCTACCGTTATTCGATTCCCATCAACCGCAATCGGACGTTTAACTAATCTACCATTATTTGATAGGAGCTCTATTGCTTGAAATTCTGTCATACTCCCTATCTTGTCTTTAATATTTAGTTTTTTGTATTGTTCTCCACTAGTATTAAACAACTTTTTCATGCCCTTAGCCTTAATTGCCCTTTTTAAAATCGATTGTGTAGGCGGATTCTCTGTGATATCAATTTCTTTGTAAGAAAGCTCGTATGTATCAAGAAATTTTTTAGCTTTGCGGCAGGTCCCACATTTGCTATAGGAAAAAAACTTCATTATTTGTTATCTCCCAAGGTTTCATTAGTATTCCATTTAATATTTATCCATTGTATATCAACTAAGTAAAACCGTAGTTCAAAATTCAGTTTTTAAACTCTGCTAAATTTAAACAACTTATCGGAATAACCACTATATATAGTGGTTATTTATATATATACCCCCTAGAAGTAGTGTTATTTTTCCTTTACAAGCCTCTTTGAATCGGCTAATCTCCTACCAAAGAAAGGGCTTAAAACCCTTTGAAACCATTGAGGATAAAGATTTATATGCTATTGAAAAGTCTAGAATTAGATGGTTTCAAATCGTTTGTAGATGGAACTCACATCGATTTCACTTCTGGATTTACAGCTATTGTGGGTCCAAATGGATGCGGAAAAAGCAATGTTTCCGATGCTATCCGATGGGTAATCGGAGAACAAAGTTCCAAATCACTTCGTGGAACAAAATCTTCTGATCTAATTTTTAATGGTAGCTCAACCAGAAAACCTGTTAATAGGGCCGAAATCTCATTAACCCTTAGTCGTGTTCCACAAGGGATACGAATTGCAAACGTGCTTAACGTTGCTGATGAAGTTAAGGTCACCAGATGTTACCACCGCTCCGGTGAAAGTGAATTCTATATAAACCAGGTCCCATGCCGACTAAAAGATATTACCGATTTTTTGATGGATGTGGGTATCAGCCCAAAAGTTTTATCCGTAATTGAGCAGGGACATATTCAAGATATAATCGTTTCAAAACCGGAAAACCGTCGTATCTTAATAGAAGAAGCTGCTGGCATCCTAAAGTTTAAGCATCGAAAAAATGAAGCCATTCGCAAACTAGATGTCTCAACGCAAAACCTTGAACGAATCACTGATATCGTCCACGAATTAGGCCGCCAGGCAGAATCTTTGAAACGACAGGCGGCTAAGGCCGAACGTTACAAAAAGTTTCAAGGTGAAATTAAAGAGCTTTCTCTGAAGCTCTTCGCTAAAAAGATTCACCAATACACAACTAATCTACAAGTAATCGAAGAAGATCTCTCCTCCCAAATTGAAAATAAAACCGAAAAAAATGCTCGCGCTTCTTTTCTGGATAACCAAATTACTCAATTAAACCTTGAGATTGAAGAATCTCTCGAACAGCTAAATGAAAAAAGAGAAAACGTCTATCAATTGGCTAATAAAATAAGTAAAAACGAACACACTATTGAGCTAAAAAACACGCAAGTGGTCCAAGAGGAAACAAATATCCAGTCTGCATCAAATGATACTGTTCGTTTGCAACAAGAAATAACTGAGCAAGCCAATCGAGTTGAAAACCAACGTGCTCAATTAGGAACTTTATCAGAAGAAATAAATACCGCAGAAAATACGCTAGAAGAAAAAAGTAGAATATTTGAAGAAAAAAAGAGAACGTTGAATACTCTGGATAATGAAGTTAAAGAAGGGGACCTGCAGTTACTAGAACTTCTCCAACATATTTCCAAAAATAAAAGTGATCTAGCTGCTCTTGAAAGCCGAGTTGATTCACTAATGCATCGAGACAGAAAACTAAGTACTGAAAATGAAGAAACCACCTCTCTTAAGAACGAGATTCTGGAATGCTTAAATCAATCAAGCTCTATGGTTGAGAAAGAATCAGAACAATTAGGTAAACTAAAAGTTGATCGCGAAGCATTACAACAAAAAACTGAACAAATACGTCAACAATTATCACTTGAAACAAATCAATTGAATACTCTTAAAGAGGATTACCTAACACAATCTTCTTTACTTGCATCACTTAAGGAACTACGAAAAAAATTCGAAGGATTTGAAGATGGAGTGCGATCATTAATGAATTATGACGAAAACGGTAACCGCTTGAACGGAATCCGAAAAGTCCTAGCAGATGTTTTAAAAACACCTGTGGAATATGAAGCGGCTATCACGACTGCACTTGGAGAAAAACTTCAAAGCGTAATCGTTAATTCTTATAATGATTCTGTTGAGGCTATAGCTTTTTTAAAAGAAAACTCCTCAGGTCGAGGCTCATTTATTCCAATGGATTTAAAACCAAATGATGTACCGCCAGTCTACCTTAATGGCAATCCGGGCATACTCGGGAAAGCCTTAAACTTTATAGAATGCGAAGAGGAGTATCAACAAATCATTGAAATGCTGCTTCGTAACGTGATACTTGTCACCGACCTTTCAACGGCAGTTCAAGTTTTCCAAAATCCGGAATTCAATGGGACTGTGGTCACCCGAAATGGCGAAATGATTGATTCTCAAGGAATGGTTTTTGGTGGATCAGTTGATAAAAAGAACGCCTCAAATTTGCTTTCGCAAAATCGTAAAATGGAGGAACTATCAACCAAAACCAATGAACTTAATGAAGATTATAAATCAGCGTTGATAATTTCAGGGGAAAGTAAAAATCTCCTAGAGAAAATGGAATCGGAACTTAAGGATGGAAGTCAAAGTATTCACGATACAGAATTAAGCTTAAATAATAGTCAGAATGAACATGAACAAAACCGCAAAGAAATAGAACGATTAGAACATAAACTCTCTTCGATCGAACATGAAAAAAATGACGGGCAACAGGAACTCTCAGAGTTAAACACAAATAAACAATCTTTCACGACCGGAATAGACAATCTGACTCTAGAAAAAGTTGTTAGTGAAGAAAATTTGAGTCTCCTGCGCCAGAAGCTTGATGACTCTAGGTCTCAAATGGAAGAATATTCTAATGAACTAGCCAGCATTAAAATTCGAATAGCTTCATTGAAGGGGAAAAGGGAGAATACTCTAATTGAAATTAAGCGACTCGATCTTCAACAAGATAACCACCGTCACCAGATTCTAAAATATGAACATGATATAGAAGAAAGTCAACAAAGTATAAATGCAATTCAACAAGGGATTAAAGTTGTTGAAGATGAAATCCTCCAGAGCGCGAGAGAAAAGGATAAGTTAGAAGAAGAGGCTATAACTGAAGACGAAACACTGAGAGGAAAAGAAGAATCTGTCAAACAAATGGAAAAAGAATCAAAAGATCTCTCAAGACAAATTCAAGAAATTACCGAGTTAATTTCTAAAGTAGAGCTCAAAAAATCTGAAATTAATATTCAAATCGTTCATATTGAAGAGCGTGCCTTCGAAGATTTTAACGTATCACGCAATGAATTAATAAATCACCCAACAGAAGAGTTTGACGTTCAAGAAGCTGAACAAACAACACGTGACTTGAAAGAAAAAATAGGTCGCATGGGTGAAGTTAACCTAGCTGCGTTATCCGATTTCCACACGATCAACGAGCGTTATCAATTTCTTAAAACCCAACAAGAAGACCTAGCTGACTCTATTCAACTTCTTCATCAAACTATTGAACGAATCAACCGCACGACTAAACAGAGATTTCTTGATACCTTTGAGAAAGTTAACAAAAATTTTAAGGAAATTTTTGCTCATTTATTTCGCGGAGGCAAGGCAGAGCTATCTTTACTTGATGCATCTAATCCTCTGGAATCTGGAGTTGAAATAAGCGCTAACCCCCTTGGAAAGAGCATGCAAAGTCTATCGCTTTTGTCTGGAGGAGAAAAGGCAATGACTGCAATCGCTCTTATGTTTTCTGTTTTTAAAGTACGACCGAGCCCATTTTGCCTTTTGGATGAAGTTGATGCTCCTCTAGACGAAGCCAATGTTATTCGATTCCAGGAAATGCTCAAAGAAATGTCTAAAAAAACTCAATTTATTATTATCACCCACAATCAGAAAACCATGTCATTCGCAGATGTTCTTTACGGAATAACTATGGAAGAACGTGGTGTATCCAAAGCAGTCTCGGTAAATCTCAATTAATTTCCACCCTCTTATCCCTTCTACCTCACACCTTAATTTTTAATCTATCTTGATCGCTTTGGAGCCTTTACTTGCTTTAGAAGTAACGGCATGTAAAATATTTATAACAAAGTGTTTTTATTTAACAAATTATTTTCTAGGTTTTTAAGTAATTGAAAGAAGCTAAGGACATTGACGATAGCCTTGATTTTCTCCGTTCGTTTGAAAAACATGCGAATGAGACTGAACTTGGAGAACTTGTGCTTCAAAGACTCGACCAGAAGAATAAAAGCCTTAACTTGCAAGGGAATCGCTTCACAGAAACTGAATTTAAAAATTTATTCTTACTTGAATCTCTAAAATATCTAAAGTCCATCGACCTTAGTGAAACTGGAATGAACTCTAAGGCTCTTGGATATCTTTGCTCATCCCAATGGTTAAAAAATATTCAATCACTTTTATTGTCTAACAACAATCTAGATGACGAAGGAATATTTTTACTGTCCAAAACAAAGCACTTTCAGAAGCTTACCTCTCTCAATCTTTCGAGTAATGAAATTGGCGCGTTAGGGGCAAAGGTTTTATCTCTATCTAAATCTCTTAATAGTATTTGTAGTTTAGATTTATCCTATAACCGAATTGAGTCCCTAGGTGTACATTCTTTGGCAAATTCTGATTTTGGTCGTCGGCTTAAAATTTTAGCTCTTCGCGATTGCTGTATTGATAACAAAGGAATGGATGGTTTTTCTGCCTATAATTTAAATTTACTGGAATCACTTGATTTTTCTGACAACTCCATTTCAGACCAAGGAATAGAATCTTTAGCGCTATCTAATTCATTTCCAAAAATTATTCAATTAATTCTAAATAATAACCATATAGGGGATGACGGTATTTATGCTTTATCTCAATCAAAAATGTTTTGCAACCTTCAATCTTTATATTTAGCTAATAATGATTTAACAGCAGACAGTGCCATTTCAATATCAAAATCGAAGACTCTCACTCAATTAAAGATTCTAGATTTTAATAACAATGATATTCGTTCTGAAGGAACAAAAGCTTTATGCGAGTCATCTAATTTAAAATCTGTTGAGTATCTAGATTTAGGCGGAAATAGCTTAGGAATTAAAGGAGCAGAGGCTATTGCGGAAAGTTCATATATAAAATCATTAAAATCTCTTCGCTTAAATAATAATAATATTCAAGATTCTGGAGTAGGGGCTATTACAAAATCGAAAAATTTTCACTCGCTCGAAAATCTTTATTTGGAAAATGAAAATTGGATTCATTCTGAAGGAGCAAAATCTCTCGCAATGTCAAATGCATTTCCTGGTCTTAGACAACTCGTACTTACTCTAAATGAAATTGGAGATGATGGTGCTCTTCACCTTGCCGAAGCAAAAAATTTTAAAGCCTTAGAACAGCTAAATGTAGCAGGAAATAAAATTAGCCCGAGAGGTGAAGATGCTCTTAGAAATTCTCCGAACCTTCAACACGTCAGATCCATAGAACTTGTTTAACTTTTTAAAAAAACATAAGGCCTATTAAAAATCAGATATTGCGATTAACTATATATAGACCACTTTAAAAATTTTATTTCACTCTTAAAATTATAAAAGAAACTACTCTTTTATTTCTTTGCTAAAAGATTGAAGGTATTCTGAGTTTTAAGAAAGCGAGTTGCGAGGAAAGAACTTAAGCCAAATCGTCGGGCACAGTATTTATCAATTTGTAGAGTTTTTAATCCTTTTTCGCCAAATAAGTCTTTAAGTCTATAGGGGTCTATTCCACCAAATTGTCTTTGATAGTCTGCATGGTGATATTCCCCCTCTAAAATTGATATTTTTTGTCGTATCATTTTCTGGCGGTAAATAGTTTCATCAATGCCAGCTAATGTTTGATGTATTCTATAGCGAATGACTGAATTAATATTCTGTTTGAGAGGTTCAAAAAATATAAGAAACACCCCTCCAGGCATTAGTCTATCGCAATACATTTTTATCACTGATTCAAAATCATACAGATGATGCAACAAGGCTGAAACGATGATTGCAGAGTATTTCTTATCATCGATATCAGCAAATGTTTCCACATCGTTCACAACCAACCGCGAACGTTTTCTATCAGTCTTTTTGATTTTACTCTCTAACACGCTTATCATTTCAGCTGATAAATCGACTCCTGTTATTTTGTAACCACGCCTTAAGAATTCTAAATATAAATACCCCGTTCCACATCCTAACTCTAAAATATCTTCACTTGGGCTATCCAATAAAGAACAAACTTGATCAACTGTTTTTTTAACTAGACGGGACTGATAAAAATTTGTTTGCTCTGGGTGTCTTTCAAGATAGAACTGATCTTCAAGTTTATGGACACGTTTATTTTCTTCTAAAACCTTTTCTCTTGTTAGAGTTTCCAAAGGAATGTCCAATTTATTTATCATTTTGTTAATGCATTAACAAAAAAGCGTTTGTCTGCTTTATTGCTTTCACACTCATTACAATTAGCGCAAGTATCAGGAAACTCACCTTTCAGGTGCTGTTCACGTAAAATATTTAATTTTTCACTTTTCCATAAATTTGGGATGGTATCATTTTGAATATTCCCAATCATTAGATTTGCATTATAGTCAACGCAACAGGGAATTACTCTGCCATCCCATAAAACGACTAACTTTCCGTAGTCCTTCCCAAAAGGTTCTGGACAAACTTCTGTGCGAGGGCTAGTGATTAGTTTTGGCTGTAATCGGACATGATCTACAATTTTTTCCCAATGATTAATATACTCCTCAGCATCTCCCTCTGTATCCTCTTCCACCGTAAACACAACACCCATTTTTAGTTCCGGTTTTTTTTTCTCTTTTATTATTTTTAATTTTTTAATATTTTTTTCAATGTTTTCTAGTTCTACTCCTCTAACGCGCTTAAAGGTTTCTGCTGAACCATCGATTGAAAAACGAATGATATCTAATTTGCTGTTAACAATTCTATTAATCATTTTATCCGTAAGAAGAGTTCCATTAGTATTCATAACTACATAATTGACTCCTTTATTTTTAGCGTATTCAATCATCCTAAAAATATCCTTGTGCAAAAGTGGCTCACCCCAGTTATGCATACACAAGTGTTCCAGATCAGTACAATCATCTATTATTTTTTTAAATATATTGAAATCCATGAATCCACCATCACGAGTCATGCCATCTGTTACAAAACAAAAGGTGCAACGCAAGTTACATGTATTTGTCGGCTCTATTATTAATGATGTTATCTTTTTTACATCCATCAATCGATTACCTTGTGTAAGATGTAGTCAGGTCTATTTTGTATTTGCATATGTACTCTGCCAAGATATTCACCCAAAAAACCAATAGACATTAATTGCACTCCTGCGAAAAAAGAAAATACCGCTGATAAAACAACAAACCCTTCAATTAAAATCCCAGATACCAATCGCTGGTATAAGAGGAATATCATTATTGCAAAGCCCATGCTGGCTCCTAATAATCCTAAATAAGTAACCAACCGTAATGGAAAGTTAGAATAACCCGTAATCAAATCCCAGCTTAAGCGAAGGAGTGGTAGGAATCCGTATTTTGTTTGGCCCGTTGTTCTTAAATGATGCTCAACTTCTAGCTCTACTGTGGGAACTGCAATCCAACTCATTAACACAGCCATATACCGCGATCGGTCCTGGCATTGATCAATTTTTTCAATAACGCTTTTACGCATTGCACGAAAAGAACTTAAATTTAATTTAAAACGGTTCCCGAATAATGCCTGTGCTAAAGAATAGAGAACCTTTGATCCTAAAACCCTTAAAAAACTATCCCGTCTTTTACGTGGAATTGTTACAACAAGGTCGATTTCATCAGTGAATGCGGATAATAACCTCTTTATCTCCTCTGGTGGGTTTTGTAAATCTGAATCTATTTGTACAACAATATCACCTCGACTTTTTCGGAAACCAGCCAGAACAGCTGCTTGCTGACCAAAGTTTCTAGTAAATTTTACAATTCGTATCTTAGAGTCTCTTTTTTTCCATTTACACATCAACTCAAATGAATTATCCGTGCTGCCATCATCTACAAATAATAGCTCGTATGACTTACCCCAACTTTCCGCTTCTTTTTTTAAACGAGGATAAAGTTCACGTAATACAAGTTCCTCATTAAATACTGGAATAACTACTGATACTTGTAACGAATCATTCATAAATTCCTATTTTAAAGAAACTGCATAGCTACGAACTCTTAATAATAAAATTTAATTAATAGATAATTATTATGCTTCTATTAGGTCAATATATTATGCTCAAGTAGCGGAGTGGATTCCCAGACAAAACCTAATTTTGCGTCGGGGCATTGGTTGGTGAAATTGCATTTCGCCACAACAATGCTAGTGGCGTATTTATCATGGATCGCACTATCCACTTTGGTTCAACTGCCCGGAGTACATGTTTAAAACGCTGTAGGCTTAAATAAAACTTTCGATTCGCCTCCTGTTTTAATTTAATTAAATCGTCCCCCTCCACTTCACTTGCATTGCATGATGCAACATCGAAAGTGTACTCAGAAAAGTCCTCGAAGTTACTTTCTCTAGATTCAATAAAAGTCTGTCTTAAATCTGTTCCTGGGTTCGGGATTACTAGTGAAAAATTAGCTGTCGTCAAACCCAAGTCGCATGCAAAATCGATTGTTGCTTCCATCTCTTTACGAGTTTCTGATGGAAAACCTAACATAAAAAATCCGTGAACACTCATCCGAGCACGTGTAAGCTTTTCAACGACGCCATATATTATATTTATATCTAAATCTTTTTGTATCATGTCTTGAATTCGTTGAGAGCCAGACTCAATCCCTAAAGCCATCCTATATACGCCGGCCCTTTGCATTTTATCAATCAACTCATCGTCAAAAAAATCTGCACGTAATCCATTGGGGAACGATATATGTATGTTTAAATTTTTCTGGATAATGGCATCTAAAACGATTTTTGCTCTTTTCATATTAACGTTAAAAACATCGTCTACAATATGAAACTCTCTAACACCATATTTATTGATCAGATATTCTATTTCATCAACTACTGCCTTTGGCGATCGATACTGAATAGATTTGTCAAAAATATCATGGCAATAGGTACATTTAAATGGGCATCCTCGTGAAGTCACCAAAGGTAGAAATCTTTTATTTCTAAAAACAGGGAAGAAATCCATGGATGATTGAAAGTTGAAGTATCTTTCTAAATTAATTAAATCATATTCTTGATCAAATTTATCGAGGTCACGGATTACCGGTCGATCCGCTGTACGTATATAAGATCCATTTTTTTTATATGCAATACCCGATATATTTTCAATATCTCTACCTTGTTCCAGTGCATCTATCAATTCTGCAATTGTAAGATCACCTTCCCCGCTCACCATCAAATCCACATTCGGGTCATTTAGAATAAATCGTGGTTCATGTGAACAATGAGGCCCTCCAAAAATAATTGTCACATCTGGGTTTAATTTTTTTACTTTAGCCGCATCAATAAAACCATACTTACACTCAATGGTCATAACTCCTATTCCGACAACTTGCGGATTAAATGATTTCATGACAGAACTTAATTCTTCATCTGGTGAATTAGAAATTCTAAGATCAAGAATTTTAACTTGGTGCCCAGCTCTTTTTAACACAGAGCCTATCGCCAATAATCCTAGGGGTAAGACACGGGCCATTGATTTTTTTTCTGCCGCTGGTCTCAATAATAAAACTCTCATAATAGCTACCCCTTATTTTTCTGATCCAATATATTCAGACTGACAACAACCCAGACAGCCAGGAAATATTTTTTCGTTTTTAATTCGTTCTCGGAATTCGCGAGACCTCTCTCCATTCCATGGAGAAATATTATTTTCATCATCAAAACTTCCTAACCTGTAATGTGGGCAACTAAAAATATCCCCATATGCAGAAAAGGCCATCTTAGTCCATGGAGTATAGCAACGGTAATCTTTATAAGAACTTTGATTAGAATAATATCTAACAATTTCATTTGGTGTTATATAGTTCGGCGAAAAGCGTAACTGGGATGAATAAGTTTTCTCCCTTTCTAGTAATAAATCAAGTTGGTCTTTTAAAGTTTTTGGATCGATCTCTTCGATTAGTGGTGGTTTTTTTAATAAGTGATTAGCCTGATCGTAATCCTTTGCATGCCAATAGGTTGCCGGGTTTTGTAAAACAAAATTACAAACATTAACCCCTATCTTTTCAGCATAATCATATAGGGGTACTAAATCCATCACATTACCCAAGCTAATCACACAGGTTAGGTGTATTAAAGGATATTTACCCCCAATTTTTTTTCGTTGATCAACGAGACGCTCCAAACCAGCTCGTGTTTTTTTATATGAACCTGGAACCACTGTCACCTTGTCATGAAATTCTTCACGACCTTCAAGCGAAACTCCCATATATAACAATCCCGAACTAAATAAAGACCTTGTGCGAAGATCTATTAGCTGTTTCACCACATTTTCTGATAAAGATACCCCGTTGGTAATAATGTGAACCTTATGATTCTTAGCAGAATATTTCAATATATCCATAAAATCTGCCTTCATAAATGCCTCTCCACCAGTAAAAGTTATCAACGTGGACCGTGGAAGAGATCTAATCACATGTTTTATTTTCTCCGTTGATAACTCTTTTTTGTAAGTCTTATTATTTTCTGTGTCTTCTATGATTTCCAGAAAGTGGCACATATCACAACGCAGGTTGCAACGATAAGTCACTTCGAAAAAAATATGCGCTGGAGGAAATGCACGACTAGGATCAAGGTAATAGGGCAAAAAGGAATACAATCTAGGTAAAACCTTCTGTAGGCTTTTTAGTGTGAACAGATTTGTCATAATATTAATTGGTATTCCAATTCATTAAAACAGCAAGGCTCTTGTCTCCTGCATTAAACAGAAGATCGACTAACGATAAATTCGATATAAACCCTAAATATTGTTGTGAATAACTTGGATGATCGTACTCTTGATATTCCAACTCAACTCCATTTTTAGCAAAGTTTATTCCTGATAGATAATCATGGGCAAGCGCCCCAGTAAGGTAGTGAGTTGCGCCCATCTTTTGGCAAAGGCTTAGAATTCGTTCAGCTTTTACTCCTTCCACCGAAAAATCAGATGACTTAAAGGTTTGAGTAGTGATATTAAGAACTTCTTTAAGGTATCCTGTCGTTTCGTAACATAAGTCGATCAAAAAATCCCATCGTTTTTGATAAATAGAATCAAAATAAGGATAATAGTTTTCAAAAAATGGGGCGTTCGAATAATTGAATTTGATTGCAGAACAATGTTTTTTATTCCAATTGGTAGAATTATCGATACGCGTTTCCTTGAGTAACTGCGTGTAATGATTTTTTTGCTGGACAGGGACCGTCAACCAAGACGAACCTTCATTAGTTCTTATTTTATTCCTGTTTCTCCAATCACGTCTTGTGTATTGGACATCGTCTAAAAATACAAATTTGTCCGCTCGTTCCATTTGCTCAAAATAACCAATCCACGGTAAGTATGATGGCTGCAATACCACCACACGATTTGTCGGAGAGGCCACTAACTCATCTTGGTTTATTTTTGTCCCCAAAGTTCTTTCATCCACAAGAATTTTTCCCACCACTGTTTGTTATTTTTATAAAATTCAACTGTTCGTTGAAGCCCATCATCTAAGCCAATTTTTGCAGTCCACCCTAACAAACGGTGCACTTTTTCAGTTGATGATATATGCCTAGAAACTTGGCCTGGTCTGTCTTTTACATGCTCAATTAAATTATGAGGTTTGTCGACAAGGTCCAACACCTTCTGCGCTATAGTTAAAATGTCTGTATCTACCCCTGTGCCTATATTTATAGCTTCACCAACTACCTTATCAGAATCAGCGTGCATAATTAGGTCTAAAGCTTCACAAGTATCCTCTACAAACATCCAATCGCGCAAACTCTTGCCACCTCCATGTACTGTCAAAGCTTGATCATTAAGTGCGCTAGTAATGAAATTAGGAATCGCTTTTTCTAAATGCTGAAAAGGACCATAGTTATTAAACGGTCTTACAATAACTGCCGGTAGTCCATAAGTATGCACATAAGAATAAACCAACCGATCCGCACCTGCTTTTGCTGCTGCGTAGGGGCTCATCGGGTTTAAAGGATGATCCTCATTCATTGGAGAATTTAAAGCTGTCCCATAAACTTCCGAAGACGAAATATGAATAAAACGTTCTACAGGATGGTTAACTATAGCGTTTGCGATTACCTGAGTGCCGATAACATCTGTTTCAAAAAATAATGAGTTGTCATAGATAGAGCGCGTCACGTGCGACTCTGCCGCAAAGTGAACAACGATATCGCTATCCGAAACTAACTGATTAACAATGTCAGGTTGTGTCACGTTACCGTGAGAAAACTGGAAGTGTCCGTTCGATTTTAAATTATTAGAAATATTATCAAGATTACCGGCATAAGTGAGAGCATCAAGAAGACGAATATTATAATTTGGGTATTTCTTATAAATGTAGTTAATAAAATTACTTCCTATGAATCCAGCTCCACCAGTAACAAGAAGGTTCTTCTTAATAGAAGTCATTTTTTTGAAAACAATTGTCAAAATCAGGTAGTAGTTTGCCTGAAATCACCCATTGATTTTATATTAAAAATGTTTGCGTTGCGATAAACGTACTAATATTACTTTTCGGACAAAAACAACTTTTCCTTGAGACCCTATAATACCTTTAAAGTGTTTTAAAGTGGTTATTTAGCCAAAAAGGTCTTATTTCTAATATATAGGCGACATTTTTATTCAGCCGATAAACATTTTAAAGGTAATAGTTTTATAGACATAAAACCTTAATTCCTAATCTTTGTAATAGAATTACGGCTAAAACTGTTTAATCTTTGTTCCCATAGCCAGAATACTATTAACGCATCCCTAAGATTAAGAAGAACCAAGAAAGTCTTTTCACTACGCAGTAATGTCCGAATAAAAAGGCTATTTAAATTCACATTTTATTGGCTCGATGAACGGAGTTTGATCCTAATAACTGACTAAAGATTTTCTCGGCTCTTGATCTCTTTAAATCATTGCTACCAATTCCCGAACTGTTTCCTCTATACCCTCTGCTACCTCTGAAATGGTCTTACCAAGCATATAAGCTGGAGAGGTTATAATTTTGTTTTTATTATCTATAACAATATTTTGGACTTCACAATCTTGATGTTTGCTGCCTAAGTTTTCTATCTTCTCACTCCAGTTTTTGTCATTACCGATTGTTAAAGTCGGCGATGCGGATTCCTTTTCAAAAATTTTAGCGTACATTGCTGGCGCAATACACACCGCCGCCTGTGGTTTTTGTTTATTTTGAAATTCTTTAACAAGGCGACTCACCTCTGGGTTTACTTCAGCATTCTCTCCCTTTACTGCCATAGTGCACAAATTCTTCGCTGCCCCAAATCCACCAGGGAAAATCAAGGCATCGATATCGTCTGCCTTGACCTCACTAATATCTTTGATATCACCACGGGCAATACGTGCTGCCTCAACTAAAACATTTCTCTTTTCTCCTGCAACCTCATCTCCAGTGAGATGATTTACAACATGCATTTGATCAATGTTTGGCGCCATGCATACGGCTTCAGCTCCTGCACGATCAATAGCAAGAAGGATTAGAACCGATTCATGAATTTCTGCCCCGTCATAAACTCCACAACCTGAAAAGACTACTCCGATTTTCTTTTTCATAATTTACCTCCTAATTATTTTTAGGCTAAACAAAACACCTGATATTTGCTAAAAAATTAAATCATAAAATACCAACTTATGGTTCATAACAATTGGTAATGGGTAAACGACGATCTTTACCAAATGCCTTAGGTGTAATTTTTATTCCAGGGGGACCTTGTCTGCGTTTATATTCGCTCTTATCTACTAATTTAACTATTTTCTTAATTTCTTTCATGGGAAGCCCTGCTCCCCTTAACCCTTCTATTCCCTTATCTTCCTCTATATACCGAGCTAAAACTTTATCTAACAACGAATATGGTGGGAGAGAATCTGTGTCCTTTTGCCCTGGTCTTAATTCTGCTGACGGCTCTTTAAGAATAATTTTTTCTGGAATCAAGCAGTTACCCTCATTTTTATTAATCCACTCCGATAGTCGATAAACCCATGTTTTTGGAACATCCTTAATTACGGCAAATCCTCCCGCCATGTCACCATACAAAGTACAATAACCAACACTGAACTCGCTTTTGTTACCGGTAGTCAATACGAGCCATCCCATTTTGTTCGAAAGAGCCATCATTAGGTTGCCCCGAATTCTAGCTTGTAGATTTTCTTCGGTAGTATCGACGGGTAAGTTTTTAAATACTTTTGAAAAAATTTTATCGTAAGCTAGCATAGCTTTGTTTATAGGAAGTGAAACCACACGTATCCCTAAATTGTTTGCCAAAGCCTCTGAATCGTCTACACTTCCTCGCGAGGAATAATTAGAAGGCATGGTAATACCCACTACATTTTTTTTCCCGATTGCTTTTACTGCTATTACTGCTGTAAGAGCTGAGTCAATACCTCCACTCAAACCGATAGCCGCCTTACCAAAACCATTTTTTTTCATATAGTCGCGAGTGCCAAGAACCAAGGCCTTAAAAATTTCTTCTATCGATTCGATTCTACGAATCTGACGCTTTAGGATGACCGGCTTACTCACACGGTTTAAAATAGTCGGGATGTGATATGTTTTAATCGATGCGTTTATAGATTTTTTTATACCTTGTTTTTCAGTCTTCGGAGAAATTTTTAAATCTGCATAAATCATTTCCTCTTCAAATGCATTGCCTTTAGTTACAAAAGTCCCATCTGGAGCGACAACAAGGCTATGTCCATCGAACACCAACTCATCCTGACCGCCTATCAAATTGGCATATACTATATGCGCCTTATATTGCCTAGCTCTTTGGCGGATCATATTCTCGCGCGCCTTACCTTTTCCTTTGAAGTAAGGAGAGGAGGAAATATTGAGTAGAATGTCTGCTTGCCCATCTTCGCAAATCTGTTTACCAGGTCCATTCACATCCCAGATATCTTCGCATATCGTTAAACCTATTTTTATGCCATTCATTACAAAACAGGTTGGCTCATCACCTTCTGCAAAATATCTTTTTTCGTCAAAAACTCCATAATTCGGAAGAATCATTTTTCTATAATTTCCGACCACTTTGCCTTTATATAACAATGCAGCAGAATTATATAAATTTCTTTTTACTTTTTCTACATAACCAACAACAGCGACAATTTCTTTCACACCTAATGCCAAATTCTTTAAAGTTTTTTGGTTTTTTTTAATAAAATCATCTTTCAGAAGTAGGTCTTCAGGTGGATACCCTGTCAACGTCAACTCTGGGAATAAAATTAAGTCGACTCCAAATTTGGCGGCCTCTTTGAGAGAGTTTTTAATACAATTTACATTGTGCTTAAAATCCCCCACGACCGAATTCATCTGAGAAATGGCTACACGCAAATTTACTTGAGAAGAAGCTTGGATATCTTGCCCCTTTACTTTTCCTTGGGTTTTTATAGCAGCTCTTTTCATTGAGTATAATTTTTTTTTAACCTTTCCTTCTCCCCTCATACGTCTCCAATTCTCAACAAAAACAAAGCTAATTTTGTTATAAAAAATATTAAATTATTTAAATTTCTTAAAACATTTAAAAAAGATTATACTACAATCAAAATTAGTAGTTTTTTCGCAAATATCTACCTTTAAACGTATAGTCTTATGCCTGAACTATCTGCCGTGGAAAGTAGCATTAAATACTGTATTGAGAAGAGTGGTTTCCCAGAAAAAACTGTACGCTTACCTTTCAAATCAATCCATAAAAGCTGTAAAAATAACAATGTTGCTCTGAAAGAAGTACTTACTAACTTAATTCAACACAAAATCATAGGAACTGTACAGGGAGATTTTATTGAATTTCGATCCAGTAATAATTTAAAAGAAAAACTAAATACCACAAACCAAAAAAGTAATCCCTCCAAAACTACCATTCCGAATATGGAAGACCTCAATGAAAAGGCTCAATCATGTATATCCAAACTCACGCCTGATCAAATCAAAGAGTTGCAAAATACGGTCTTAAATATGAGCGAAGAAGAAAGAGATAATATTCTCAAAAGCTTTTCCCAACAATTTTTTAAAAATAAACCCTAAATAAACCATACAAGTTTCTCTTAAATCAAAATGCTAATATTTGCTAAAGATATATCTCAAAGAGATTTTAAACATAGTGCTGAAGATCAAGATCCTGAGATTAAGATATACATGGAGTATCAAAGATCTTTGTTTCCATATACTATTATTAGAGGCGGTTTAGATCTAGCATATAAAGAAGTAGATGACATTCTAAACTACCTTGATAATGACAACCAACCCCCGACTGATTCTAGTCGACAAGAATATCCATCGAATATTCCTGAATGGTATCAAAAAAGATTTCCATGGACTGGTTGCTTTCTTAAAATTGAAGACATGCACACCCTTCTAGTTATTCTAATTCAAGCTATGGATTCTTTCCGTACTCATGAAAAGATGAACACGTACCATCTAATGGTTATTTACGATTCTGTTTTCAATATTATTGAGCTGTATAATTCTTTACTTAAAGAGTCTCCTGATAAATCTCGCGACATTCACCTTAGTCAGGGCGAACCAGTTTTTTTTGATGACTTTATTAATAACTATTGGCCTCATCTCGACTGGATGATCTTATCTCAACCTGACTTTGATCATGCGAAACACTTACAACGAAAACAAAAAATCGAGGTGGCAATTCAACAACAAATGGCTGATGGAGAAGAACCTATTAAAGCTCTAAACAACACAAGTAAACTGTTTAATATTGACAAAAGTTCACTTCATCTTTTAGGAAAAGAAAAAATAGCACAACAAAATTTTGAACTTGAAATGGTTTCACTAAATGACACTCCGTACAATTTTTTAAATGAAGAGATTGACAGCAGTACTAAATTTGGTTTCATGCCTCGAGTTGATTCTGAGTTTTTAATTAATATGCACCATCAAAATAACTCCAAAATAACTTCCTCTAAAAACTAGTTATATTTTTTTCTGAATTTAAAAAAGGCTACGTTGTATTTAATTTTATCTCGATAAAAAATAGTTTGTTCTGGTTTCTTGGTTAAGGACATACCTCCTTGTGAACTGAATGAGTTGCTATATTAAATTTAATGGTTGGCCAGGTACCACTTCTCGTGTTGCCAAGATATTTGGAATGAGCGTTGGTAAGGGAAGTAGCGTAATGCCAATAATAATTAGAGACGGGGACTGGCAATATCAGTGATGCTTTTATCTTTGCTCTTTACAAAAATCTTGAAGAAATAATTTGCATTACTCCAGAAAAAATAATAATTTTCCCCAAAATAACAAAAAATATTTTCCGGACAAGCTAGTTAAATAGATTGTCGCTTAAACCTGAAAAAAGTATCCCCGTTGACACACTTCGCAAATATTTTAATTTTAAAAAATTACTTTTTTTTATATTCTCGATCACTCGCAATAATTTTTATTTTTAAATTTAATTAACGAAACGACCTTTGTTGTAGTGGGACGGTACCTTTCTCAAAAGATCGTGTTGCTAAAACTGGGGCTAAATTGCTCGATCCATCTGCTCTTTTTTTGATTGAACCTGTTTCCCCTTTAGCTAGAGACTTTCCAGATTTTTTTCCATTATTTTTTTGTGATTTTTTTGCTGCTATTTTGCTAATCATTTTTTGCCAAAGGAGCTCCTTGGACGCACTCTTATTTTCCTGGAGCAAACTCTTACTTGACTTTGATCCTTTCTTGCCGGGTTCCAATTTTGCCACTTGAGGTTCTTTAACTACCTTATCTCCAAAGTTTGCTAACGTAGATAACCCAGGATTAGCTTCTTTTACATCCTTTGAAAGCTCAACTAAAGTATAAGGATCGCTAAAAATATCTGTCACATAAGGACTCATTGACCCATCCGAATCTATACTTTCTATCGGTTTGCTATTTGAATCATTCTTTTGAAGAGTCATTTTAATAGCATTACTTTCAAATGTTTGTGCCAATTGATTTGTACTCCCAAGCGAAAGATCACCCACAGATTTTCCCGTTCCCTCCAAAATCTGATCTGCAACAAGGGTCGGTTCAGCTTGACGTTGTGTGAAAGTGATCGTTCCCAAAGAGCCATCTGGAAGAGTTGCCAAGTCTGGATTGCTCAAACTACCAGAATATGAAAGTAAAACATCTTCACCGTCTACATTCTGGGTTAAACCTGTAATTTCAATACCATCTAGTTCATAAATATTTATATCCCCCGTTGAACTGTTGGTAAGGTCGATAGAGCTCAGTGTAGTTTCAATCGGATTGGCTGATGTGCCAAATCCACCATTTGAAACCGCGACCAATCTGCCATTTTCTGCTTCAATATCTGCAGACCCATCTGAGTCCCCATCGAATATTCCGCCACCTGTTGACGTAAGTGAAATCGCAGTATCAGAACTACTTGATGAGGTCAGTGAACTGGTCAATGTTAAGTCTCCGCTTGACTGCAAAGTAATTGTTCCACTAACATCTTGGGCTCCAGAAATAACTATCGTCTTGCTTGTCCCGCCAACTGTCACAGACTGATCTCCCCCAATTGTCGAGGCACCTAGAATAATAGAGCTATTCGTCGCAAGCGTAGCGTTCGCTGAAGAACCGGTTGTATTCGTACTTACTGCGCCTGTGAAGTCGTTCGATGTGCTACTTAATGTGATCGATTGATTGCTAGCACTGGTAGTAAAAGTCGAAGTACCCGCTACTGTTAATGCTACTGCTCCTGTAATTGTTCCTGTATTCGCGGTTGCGCTCAAGCCCTTGAACGTAGAACCTCCTGTTGAAAAAGCAATACTAGAAGAATCCAAATCAACAGTCGTTATATTAGTGCTGTTTGCTGAGCTGATTCCGTTTACTGTCATAGCTCCTGCTGTACTATCTCCAATCGTCAGTGTACCTGCCGTTATGTTTCCTAGTTCTGACCCTGCAATTGTCATATTTCCAGCTGTTGATCCCAGTCCTATACTACCTCCATCAGATACGAGAATCGTAGTGGTGCCTGTTCCGGTATTAATTGACCCTGACAGACCAAAGTCGTTTGCTGTGATAGAAAGTGCACTACCCCCTGTGGAGATCGTTCCAGCCGTGTTATTAAAATCTCCAGAACCATCATTATTGGAATCCGCATCTAAAGTTGTTGTATTACTAGTTGTTACATTTACCCCCTGACTAATGCCGTTTCCTGAACTAACTGCTAAACCCTTAAACGTTGACGCGTTATTAGAAAAACTAACACTCGATGCGCTTGCCGTCGTCAAATTAACTGTAGTGGCATTATTGCTGTTCGCTGCGGATATACCATCCACCGTAATATT
>Ga0209043_1000213_pt1 | contig 37283 bp, 54 predicted proteins | sample SaaInlV_100m_DNA_3_FD_184654 | JGI IMG/M metagenome (GOLD analysis project Ga0209043, IMG submission 184654) | Marine microbial communities from expanding oxygen minimum zones in the Saanich Inlet - SI037_S4LV_100m_DNA (SPAdes) (version 2) | ecosystem: Environmental > Aquatic > Marine >... | reverse complement strand
GGTGACGAATATCTCAATACCGAAGTACAGATTGATTCTACCTTGTCTACTAATTTCAGGTGAACTGTTTTGGATAAAGTTAACTATAACTGTATCTTGTATGAGTTCTTTTTGTGCTTTTGGTGTCATTGCAATAACTGCTGAACCGTTTTCTGGGTCGTGACCTTGGGATTGGAGTCTTACTTTTGCTGCTTCAATTCCGGCTGCTTTCATGACACCTAGGGCGTCTTCTGCTGCGTTGTCTGCGACTGCTGCACCTGTAGTAGCACCTAAATGGTTTGCACCAAAGTCTACTGAGGTACTGGCTGCGATTGTTGATAAAACAATAGTTACTTCATCTTCAAAGGCTCGTGTTCTAGCTGTTTCACGGATCTTCTCGAGTAAGTCTTTTGGATATTTCTCAACTTCTGCTTTGAGCACGTTTTGTCTAAAGCCTCTAACTGTGTTAGCGGAGACTTCGGTTGCGGTCAAAGTGGAGGTTGCTGGAGTGATATCTGTTGAGACATGCTCTGTGATAGTTCCGAATGCGGGGATGTCGAGAGTATAGAATCTTACAGTATCATATCCTTGCGGAATGACTTTTACTTGTACCCACGGTCTAATAGTTTTTACTAATATACCACCTGGTAGGATAACGATTTGTTGTCCTACATCAACTCCAGGAATTGTACCAGATGTTGATACGGCCTCTGAGAATTGACTTGGTTTGAATACACTGTGTTTTTCTAAGAATTCCTCTTTGTCGATTTTAATAGATACTTGTTCTCCGGAGAGGACTTTTTCTAATAATGTGACTTGTTCATCTACTTGTGCTTCTTCCCATTGTTTAGGAGATACACTTTCGCTGACTTCGGATTTCTTTGCTTCGGTTTTGACTAATTCCGTTTGGATTTTAGCGGTTTCCTCGGCTACTCTTTTCTCTACCATATCTTTGATAGAGTTTTCAAGTGATGTTTTTGATTCAAGTTCTGCTGCTTCATCTTTTGCTTTTTGATCTGCTTTACATTTTAGATCGTCTGCTGCACAGTCTTCGGCTTCTTTAGCTGCTACTGATTTCTCAGCGGCATCTACTTCTGCTTTTTTAAGGTGTGCATCGAGTCGGGCTGAAACGGCTGCATCTACTTTTGCATCAAATTCTGCATTTAGTTCTTGTTCATTTTTTTCACTAGTCATTACTTTATTATCTAAGGTTTCTGTATTAATAGAAGTAATTACACCCTCTGTTGACACGATATTACATTTAGTGGAGAATAATTCAACTGAATGTTTACCACATTTTGATTCTGATAATGATAATGAGACTTCGGGAATTCCTGGAGACTCACCTAATAGAATAGACATCTCATTGAATGATACATCAATCGGAGTAGACATACAATCGCCTCCATCTGGGTGGCACAGAGTAGCCTCTTCGTTTGCGGATAATCCAAGAGATACTTTAACTTCCTCACCTGATGATATTAGTTCGGATACCTGAGTTTCTACCATTGCACTTGTAATAGTGGCTTCGTAGTTGAGATGTTCTTTTTCTGCATCCCATATTAATAATGATTCGCCTATGACTCCCATTTCAGTCTTGTCATGGTTTAAACGTAATGAAACTACCTTGTTATGTCCTTTGGCTAGTTCAGAAGCGAAATAGAAATTACCGTTAAGTGATTTACGAGGCATTGCAAGTGTGCCATTTACTTTTAACATGATTTAATTGTGTTCTATACCATTACAAGAAGTATTTAGATGTCTAGTAGTGATAAGACACTCTTTATGGTGTTATATTTATATATTTTGTTTAATTTTAACTCCATGTTATCCAATGTACTATTTACATCTACTTCCATATCTGTATATACCACTGAGTTTACAGGTTTGTATATCTCCCTCAATATCTTAGAAGATGTAATTACATTATCAGTGTATGATATTTTAGAACCCACTTTTGAGTTAAAGCCAGTTAGTATCTTACCCTCAGTTTTTATTGATACAGGTATATCTATTCTTGATTCTACTTTTAATATTGCGTGTGACCAAAGTAATTCTTTAGGTTGTTTTCTGAATTTTCTTTTAGATACTCCACCAGATGCTATGAATTTAGTATTGAATATTGCTTTGTTAAATAGAGTCGAATTAAATACTGCCATTAGGCTTGATAACCTATCATATAAATAACCAAACCTGCTCCTGCTATAGTAGAACCTACTTGGTCAATTATAATCTCAATCTTTGCGTTATTTGCAAGTGCGGTATCTGTTAATGCAGGTTGAGTGGCGGCTGTGCTAGTGTGAAATTCTGACACATCAATATCCAGTTTATCAGTTCCCATGATTGTTGTACCTGCGTCATGTACATCCACTATTATACCTGCACCTGTTGGAGCAGTTAATACAGATGCTTTAATATCAGTAAGTGTCATGGCATAAGGCATGTAAAATGTGAATACGGTTCCTGTTGCTAAATCTGTTTCATTATCACTGGCTGCAACTATCAATGCTTCTGGTCTAGTGTTTAATGCAGTTACAGTTGCCTTGGCATCTATAGCGGCTTGTAATCCTGTAGTTCTTGCGATAGTTAGGTCGCCATCTGTTATGGTTGCTTGTTTACCATCTATAGCGGCTTGTAATCCTGTGGTCTTTGCTATACTTAGAGTGCCATCATCTATGACGTGATCGTCATTCCATTCTGTTTTGTTAACTTCTGCACCGTCTTCGTCATCAGATGTTGCTACTGTACTGTGTGTGATTGCCATTAACCAATAATCACCCTGAATTTGATCTTAGAGTCTTTAAGAGATTCAGTACGGTCTTTACTTGGGGAGAATTCTAATATTATTTTACCTTCTTCTTTTATTCCTAGTTTACTAGTGAACTCTATTATTTTTAATCCTTTGTCTTCTACAATAGCGTCTAATAATTCTACTTTATCTGCAAAGTCATTTTTCATTACTAATTCAATTCTATTAGTTGAACCGAGTTCTGTAATACCTAGATCAAGTAAATCTACCTCTTCACCTTCTTTATAGAATCTAATCAACTTCCTTCTCCCATAGAATCACTTAATTTATCTAGTATATTCATTTTCTTTATTCTCAATTCGGATTCTTCATTAACCCTTGTGAACTCACGTTGTTCTTTTACATCTAATTGTTCTTGTAACTTTAATCTCATTTCTTTTTTAGTCATTTTAACATCATTTAATATCTCCTGTAATACCTTGTTATTTTCTTCATTGTAAGAAGTATTTTTTAATATGGATTCAGTTGGTTTTGGCTGTTCAGGCTCTTTATTCTGTCCACCCATCTTATCCGTAGGAGTTACTGATGTGATAGGGAGTGTATCTTCCATATCAGCCATGTTAATCTTGACATCCGTGTTCTCTGCCAAGTATGATCTTACTTCTGATCTCTTGATAGTTCCTTTCTCAAATAATGCGGTGACATCTTGAATTGAGAGAACGGATTCTGAATCAAACTGGAAATCTACTTTAATATCTACAATTTTAGGATTGAAACCCATGCCTTCTAGAACTAGATCGAATACCTGCTTCTTTAGACCTAATCCGAATCTACGTTGAATTCTTTTAATCTTTAATTTAATAATATCACTAGCGGACTCGGAAGATGCTCTTGCGGTGAATCCAGCAGTTAATATCTGGGATGCGAATTGAGTACCTGCTTCTATGACATCCTTTTCCATGTGCTCTATGTATTTATCGAACTTTGAAGCGGGATTAACTTCGAATACCTCTGCTTTAAAGGCTTTATCTGTAATGATTTTAGCACCAGCACCCATCTTCTTGAACTCTTGTTGTTTATCCTCAATGAAATCCTCACCTACGTCTTCGAACTGAATCATCATCATAGGAGAAGCGTAAGACTTGAATATCTTGACCATGCTATCTTCTATGGACCACATTTCCTCAACAGATGACTCAATTTGTTTACCGTTGACCTGTTTAGGGGTTACTATAGATTGTGCTAAGGCTCTACCCCACATCTCTTGTCTTCTACTAGTTAAACGTAAGTGTGCTACATCTTTAGAATCTATAACTATATCTTTATCGTTAACATGTTGTGTATATGATATAACTTGACCTGATTTATCTCTTTGTGCTCCTATCATTGTTGTTATGTCTATCTCATCTATGTCAACTACCTTTTTACCTTTACGAATTAATTCATAACATACATTTCCTACTATAACATAAGAATGACACCCATCTTCGACCTTTTCTTCAATATAATTGTCTGCAATCCACTTTTCCAAGGCTGCTACTGCTTTCTGATTTTTACCTGAAATTACCATTCCACTACCCAAAATGAGTTGAGTATACGTGTCTGATGCTAGATAAAGACGAGAATCGTGATCATTTAGGTAGAAAATCTTGGCAAATGATACTTCAGGCTTGCTTCCTTCGGCCCATTGATTGAAATTAACTTCACTTTTTATACCTTCTTCTACTACAAAGGCGTTACCTTCTGATTTAATGGGATTAAACTCGATTTTATCAAACAATATGCTACTTATTATGATTTATTGATTTACAAGAAGTATTATATTATCTTATACGTAATTTACCGGATCCGTTGACTCCTCTAGCTGATAATACCTCATTTGTTCCAGTTAATTCTATTTCTATCTCTCCTATGTAGTTTGTATCAAGTTCTCCTATTTGTGGCAGAAATTCACCCGTACCGGCTGCTGCTGATACTATGTCACAGTCAAATTCGTCATATAACATATTATCCTGATCTCTAAATCTTATTTTTAACGTATATCCAGTCAGATTCTGCACATTGACCATTTTAGGTTCAGTGTATATGGTAAATGATATTCCACTACCTGTAGTAGACGTATAGTCCTCTGAAATCCATTCTTCTGTTCCAAGTTTCAATATAAGCATATACACTTAAATACTACTGTACAATAAAGGAAGTATGGAATCAATCAAATACGACGATGGTAAACCTAAGATGGGCTTGTGTCCGCCTAATGCGATATTCGCAATGGCTAGAGCCATGACTTATGGCGCCTTGAAGTATGATTCCTTTAACTACAAACAGGGTAAGGGTTTGGACTGGAATAGATACTATGACGCTCTAATGAGACATCTATATGCATGGATAGGTGGAGAGGAGTGTGATGAGGAATCCGGACTGAATCATTTAGATCATGTACTTTCGTGTGCCGCCATGTTAGCCGATGCCCGGGAATCTAACATAGGCGTTGATACTCGTTTCAAGAAGTAGGTGTTAATATACTACTGTGTGTTTAAAAAAAACATGCTAGCATATCATACTCCTCAAAGCGGGATGGATATGGAATGGAATCCTAAATCTAAGAAATTCCAATTTAAATACGTATCTCCTTCTCTTACTTTGGATCATTACGAAAAATATGGAATCTACGAAGTGTGCAGAGTGCCAATGCACTTGGACAATCAGGCATTAACCTATGAGTTGATGGCAAACGACCAGGTGTCTCATTTAGTTAAGAATGGAATCGAATTGATGAGAGTTAACGTAGGTTGCTATATTTCTATTCTGTGTCATACTGAATCGATAAATGTCCAGAGCCACTAAACCGTAGGTACAGGTTGCCCTGGAATGCATCACCCTCATCAAACGGATTATCTCTTGATTTAGCAGGTTGACCGTTCTTTCCGAACACTATTGTCATTAGTTGTTTTTTTAAGTTTAAAAATTTAGGATGAATTCTGACTTTGAGTTTTGCTACCTTGACAGATGCCTGTACGGTCATCTTACGACCTGACTCCTTGTTTGATATACCTGTAACGTTTAGATGCAGAGTCTCACGCATATCCTTTATGATCTCAGGGTTTGCCTTGTCACATCCCCACTTCCTTACTGTAAACAGGTCAGATAACCTACCTAACTCGGTGATCATTGACGTAGCAGACTGTCTGGCGTATGACTTTGAATAAATAACGTAAGGTATGTTATCTCTCATCTCTGTTATACATATGCCAAACTGTGACGTACCGAATCCTGGATCACAGAATCCTAGACGGTTCTTGTCACCTAGTTCGTACTCTATCTCGTAATCCATATCTGTCACGGCATCCAGTGCCTCTGTAGAGTATATGTCACCCACGTTGGCTCCCCAGATTCCCTGAAACTCCTGTTGAAATGACGGTAGTTTGCGTGCTTCCTCAATGTAATCATCCGAGAAGATGGACGTACCCGTGATCATATCTTTTTCCAGTCCCCTGTCCTCATACATCTCAAATCGTTTGTATTGACATACCGCATCCGGTTCCTGTAATATCTCGTAAAAGAAACCCTGTGCAAAGTCACCTGCCGTTGAAACCCATATAACATAACTGTCTGATTTACCCCTGTATCTCTCACCTACCGTTCTGATTGGCTTGTCATCTTTAAGACCTGTAAAGAACGCTGCCTCGTCTCCGAATACGCATGACACCCTTGGAATACCTCTGACGGCATCGATGTTGTTTGAAGGATATACCTGTATGTTACACTTTCCTATCTGTATCTTGTACATGCCGTGATCCTCATAGTCTACTCTTTCGTTTGCGAATTGCTTGATTCTCTCGATGAGTTTCTTTGCCAGCTCGATGTTTGGACCGGTGAATATGACGACATCCTCGTTTGCCTGAAAGAACGGATCGGTACATGCTCTGTGAAGAATCCACATCAGTATGAGTTCTGTCAAACCCAGACCCGTTGCCTTGTAGACAGCAACCATCTTTGAAGCAGAGTCCAGTCTGCCTTTGTCCAGGTGTTCCAATATTTCCTGTTCGTACAGATAACAAGGATGAAATATGCCGTCACGTTCCGGACCTCCATTTGGATAGAATATGTAGTGCCAGAAACAGCATGTCTGTGTCTCAGCCATCGGATTATAACACCAGAATTTCTCCGGGTATGATTTCTTTTCGACTACCTTGCCTTCCGTATTTATGAAACGCTTAGTCTCTTCCGAGACAAAACCTTTAGGCATTATTCGTCCTCTAGTTTATCTACGGTACATTTCATACATACCCATTTACCTCGAAGTTTTAATAACCAACAATCACAATCAGAACATTTATAATTATGCATGTCAGTCAGCCTGCTTACCTGAATGTCTGCTTCTAACATGATACTTCATACTTTTTACAGTGCCTGGAATCATCTTGCCACATACGGTGCATTCTATTCCTCTCTCAATTCCCATTATTCTTCATACTCCCTGTTACACACCTTGCATAAATATGCACCATTGTTGTCACTGGTCCAAGCGATACACTGATGTGAATCCTTGTCAGTCAATTCTCTGATTTCTCCTCTCCTGTTCCTCTGATATTTTATAATGTGATTCCGTACGACAGTAGCCACATACGTTAGTAAATGCAGGTCTGTCGCATTTTTCACACTGATTGATTTCTCTAAGATGATCTTTGCCATCAAATGACTTGCGCAGACCATTTATGAAGTTGGTTATAATACTCATATATCTTCCTCAACATTAGTACTATTTAAGTACCCCCTCTTCTTTGCCACCTCTTCATCTCTCTGACCATCCTCACTAGGCAGCATTGTCAATGTCTCGTTTCTAACCCTGCGTTCCTTGTTGATTTTCTTGATGTGTAAAACTAGTTCTATCTCAGACATCATCTTGATCTGGTCTTGGTGAATTACGTGCTTTGCCATTTCAAACTTGAGGAACAACTCTCTCTCTTTAGGCTCCAATACGTCTATGAGTTTCTGGACCTCATCCAAGCGGTCTATCTGCTCATCCATTGTGTGTTGTTTACGTACAAATTCCGCTGCATATTTCTCAACTGCATCCTCGTCATACCATTCTTCAGCGTCTCTTCTGAACTCCTTGATGTAGACAGTGCATGAACTTACAGATACGGTACCAAACTTGGCAACATATTCCGGATTGGCGTTGAATGCCTGTGACATCTTCCTGATGGAGAATCCCTGATACAGCCACATCGTTCTTAGTATGTTTTTCATCTGTGACAGGTCCTTGGTCGGCCTGGATTTGTTTCCCTGTTTGCCCATTTCTATACATCACCCATCAGCATATTCAAGAAGTTTGCACATACTATTTCATCACTGTGCTGCATCGGGAAAGAGTTAAACCACTGCTGGTTTGACCAGACAGGAGTTCCACATGCCAATGCCTGCAAACCCGTAGTGGACATCTCCGGTACCATGTAAGTCGGGTGAGTTGACTGAAACTTTATGTCATAATATGACCTTACAGCGTTTAACAGTTCCGGCATATTCTGGTAACGAGTATTGTTAGCATCCCTGTCAACTACCGTAACGTCGTCATCCTCATAGTTTATTATTGATCTACAGTCATCAATGAATCTCTCATGAGTTATGCACAGACCCACATCCTCGCGTTCCACATCCATCGGATGAAACAGGTCAATATCCACAGGCCTGACAAACAGCGTGGCAGTAAGCGCATACTTTAGCAGATCCTCAGTGGTTACGAAGGTATTGAGTATGTTCTCCAACTCGTTTACCTTTCTAAAGATAGTCGGATTTCTTCTTAACTGGGAACCGTGAAACATGTAACTGGACGGGATGTTCAGGTAATCCAGTTCAACTGCCAGCTTAAAGTAATCGTGATACACTATGTGATCGTAATCGCCATCCAAGTTCTCGACCACCTTTACCAAGGTGTCCTCCGTATTGCATTGAGCGACGTTTTGATAATAATCTCCGTGGTCCCATTCGTCCCTTGTGTCTTTTACAACGGTAACTACGGAAGGATGTCCCAACTTTGTACACATGTTGGCAGTGATGGCGGCAGAACCGGCATGATCACCGATATGAAGTACTTTCAAAATCTACCATATCCCTGAGGATTACATTCGGTAACGTATGAACACCAAGGACACAGGTAGGTAGGCACCTTAGCAGGTGCAACTTTTGTATCTAATTGAACCAACTTGTCCACAACGAACTTGCGTATCTCATCAAGGGGTAACAAATCAAAACAGCGTGTCTTATGACGCTCCCAAGCACTTGACTTATCAATATATACAATACATGCACGCTCTATCTCTACACCCGTAGTGATGTAGTAAAGAAGTTTATAGATGTTCATCTGTGTCTTGTAGGTATCAGGTGCCTCTCTAGGTATGGATTTCTTTGTGGTTTTCTTGTCACATATGAAGAGTTCCCCGTCTATCTCGACCAGGTCATCCATTGAACCCTTGACACAGTCAAACAGTGAATCGTTATCGGTTTTGATTTTGCCGGTCTTTACGTTGCAGAACATTGAGAGTTCGTGTTCCAGTCCGCCCAAATTGCATACCTCGTGCAAGGCGGTTCCGTGAACCAGCGGCAATGATTTCTTAAAGTCTCGCAAATCCATGGCGTGATCGTTTAAACGGTACCATGCCTTTCTCATACAGTCAGAGGTAAGATCAGATACGTGGATTGACTTGCGTGTTGGATCAGAGGCACACTTGTTAATAATAGACTGCTCATAGAGATCGTCGACAATGTCCTCTACGTCAGAACTGTTCATTCCATTGGGCATACTGATATCTCTTTTCCCTCACTTATAAGCACCTCTCCGAACTTGTATATGTCTGATTCGTACTGATGAGTAAGTTTAACCTCTAGACCGTTTCTATTGGTCCACTTTAGAACGTACATTTGTTTTGTCATTCTTTCTATTGGAACCTTTACTATTTAAGTCTTTCGTGTCATAAGATGACAACTCCTGGAATGACTCTCCTCTATGAAATTTATTCATATGTACCGAGTAATCGGAATTGTTTAGAACTGATACATCGCAAAGAGGACATCTCATGCTATTATAAGTCGACTGATATATTTAGGAAGTAATTAAATAAAAAGAAAAGATGTAGGGTGGTACTCCTCTACGCATCTACGAGTTTAAAGTAATCTTTACCGTTTCCGCTGGTTGCTTTGACACATTTTACCGGGCCAATGCTGCCTGATTGTAAGGCTTCTAGAACTGCGGCTGCTGTAAGTTTTGATACGATTGCCGTTCTGGTTGTATGTAGAACGTTAACGCCTTCAAATTCTTCTGCGGTTGTGATTTTTACTCCCGGTGTTGAAGTCTTGTTGTCACCTGTACCTTCTTCGTAGTCTGAATTTTCCACACTTACTATTGTAAATGGTTTCACACCAATCTTTGCTAGACTGATTGAATTGCTGGATGTTTCGAATGTTGATATTTTGGTCATATAATAGTATGGAAGGTGAAGTATATAAATGTATCTATGTTTAAGGATAGTTTGTATTTACCCAGGCGTCATACTTGCGGACTTTCTCTACCTCGTAACAGTTATAACACTTTAGATTGGACCTGCCTTTCTCGAACCTGACGCAATGTAACCTGTGCTCGTCACAATAAGTACACTTTCTGGACCTGTTTGCTAACTTTAGAGATCTGTATATGACTGAGTTGGATGCACATGTAGGTGTTCTTATCCCCTTTAGTTGCTTCCTGGTCCTAAATTTTATACAGTTTAAACACTGGACATCATTGATATAGCATTTGGGCATGATTCGGAGTGCCTTTGTTCTGTGTTCACCGCACTCCATACACGACCTCTCTAAAAGGTATAAAATCCGTTTCTTGGTTTTACCATCTACCTTACGGTACCTCTCGTTATTCATGACTATGGTTATCATCTAGTTGTATTTAAGTGTTTTACAAAGTCGATATTTAGTTTTTCTCTATACGGTTCCACACAAATCTTACGCCTACAATACTATGTGTAGAACCCAGCAGAGAATAAAGTTTGAGGATTTACAATTTCTGGTATTCCGAGGGCCCAGTTCGATGTGAAATCAGAATATCGTGTAGCCGCACCACCGTTTCCACTCCAGTCATGTATAATGACACCTACGAATCTACGGATTCAACCAGGCGTAATTTGAGGATTTACAATTTAGTATGGAAGACGTAGGGGGCAGACTTGTATATAAAGGTATCGCGGAGGCTCTTTTTTAGAAACATTCATATAGGCCATTTTTAGCGAATCCTAGTTCATCATGCCCCCGAGGCCGCAAAAAATTTATGCGTCACCTTATAGAGGAATAGCCAGCTATATAAGTCCACCGGAAAACCAAAAAGGTTATATACTGTGGCTGCGGAATCGAAACATTCATATAGGGTAGAATCAGGCCATTCTCTTGGTATATAAGTGTATCGCTGTTCCGAAAGGGTTATATAGGGGTGAATCGCGGACTACTGGGATCAAATTAAAGAGCTCAATTATAACGGTGTTATGAAGTATTAAGAATGGTTCAATATGTTAATAAGATTATGGTTTAATGATATAGTTAAGTAATGGTATAACGGGATTAAGTGACACTTAACTTTAATAGGTTTAAATATAGTTTAATAATCTAGTATAATGACGCTTGACTAAATGAATGAAGTTAATTTAAAAAAAAGGTTAGTCATTAGACCATTTACCCTCTAATTCAACACTTAACCAATCATGAATACAGGTATAATGTTTATCACTTGACATCTTGCCGCATTTTTTGCATGGTTTATTCATGCCTTTATTTCCCTACATTCTTTGTTATGTTGTCTAAAGTCTTTTACAATTTCCAAGAATTGCACGTTTTTGATGTTGATTTTATCCGTAATACATTCATCATGAATTAAATCTTTAACGTATTCCCTTAATTTTTGTGCGGGTTTACGCATATTCACTAATGCTCTACAATGGTTATATTGTTGTTCGTCATTCCATAACCAAAGAGATACATTCCAAGTATCATAATTGGCAGAACCTTGATATGCTTCTTTGTCACTCATTAGGTATAGCTCCGATATTATGCACTAAATGTTCCAATTCGTTCGTTTTTCGTGTTATGAGTTTTTGATTAACTATTAACTCATGGTGTAAGTTTGTGTTTGTCTCTCTTAATTCTCCCAATTCAATCATTAGATTATTCATTAAGCCTTTTGCATAATTTAATTCAGCTCGTGATATATCATCTTGTTGACTTGTCAATTTCTAGCCTCAACTAAGAACACAAATCCACGAGTATTTCCGTTTATCATCATGCCTCTTTTACATTCGTGAGCTTCTCTCTCGTTTTGGCATGGTATATCCTCTACTATTTCCATTGTGTCCAATTCTTTTACTATTGCATGGTATTTTGTCATAGTCTTTTTTCCATTACAATATCTAATATTGCTTTTTTGGCATTTACGTCTATGTCTAGCATTCCAATTTTTAAAATGCTTTGTGATTGCATGATTAATGATTCAGCGTTTAAAATATTCCCAGCTCTTATCTCATTAATTGCCTTTTGATTTTGAACCATTGATTTTGCAATCAAGTTAAGGTTCTTGTCGAATTTTTGCATATTATCACTATATCATTACACTATAAGACCATTTACCAACAAAACATACGGGTAAAAGGGTGATAAGACTTAAACAATATTTCAATGTTGAAATTACTTAATGCTAAAAATTATGGGGGTTTATGGGTAATCTCTATACCATGCAATCGAGCTAAATTTAATTGACTACTTAGTGAATCTATTTTCACATAAGGGGTATAAAAGGCGAATTTAGTATATAAAACGACTGGACTGGAAATGCTGGTCAAATCTCTTAAATTATTTTTATTGTTTACTGCCATGTCAAAAATTTTTTTTTTTCGTGATTTTAATAAACTCATAATACAGTTATTGTTTAAAGTCATCATTCTGCTAATACCCCCCCCTATTATCTTTGATGATTTGTCTTAATTCTTCAATGAAGCATACAATGCCTAATGATATGACACAACTAAAGGACACTAGCATTATGCCATGAGTTAAAGCGTTAATTATCATAATCCACATTCTCTATTAAATCAATCATATTATTATAATCATTATTATTCTTTTTTGTTTGTTTGATATTATCTCTATACTCTTTTACTTGTTTAGGTGTTAATCTATTTCCAATTTTTAGCCTTAATTGTTCCATTTCTTCTTTATATTTATCGCTTAACATTATTTATTACCTCTTTTATTTTCGCATATCCTACATAAGAATCCTTCGTTTATGCTAAATGTTAGATTATGGTTTAACGTGAATTTGTCACAATTATTACAAATCATATTATAATCCACATTCCTTTAATTCTTTATCTACTTGGGCTTTTAATTCATCTGGGATAGAATCAAAATATTCAGTTAAAATAAAATATGCTTTTTTGTAATTTGGTTTATTCATTTATCTAATACCTCATTAGTGTTTATTTCATTTAAATCATCATCATCTATTAAATCACATAATAAAGAATGGTCATAATCTGAATTAGTGGTATAATACGTTATATTTCCTTCATCATCTTCTTTAGATAGTATTATCTTATGTATAATCATCTTGAATCTAACTCCACGTTTAAACATTCTTCACAAACATCATAACCGTATAGGGTTAAATTGCCACATTTATTAATACAATTAATTTCACTCAATTTATCAAATACCCGCATGAATCACACTCCGCCTCAAATTCATCATCACTTATTTGGTTAATATACATAATACCCCCGCATTTTTTACATTTTTGTGTCATTTTATACATAACCACCATAGACATCTTCAGATTTTATTTGTTCTTCAATGTCATATACAGACATACCGTAGCTAAGGTATTGTTCTATAATGTCTTTTTCACTGTCAAACATATTGTTATATTTCTTATAAAGTCTTTTTAACTCTTTATCTTCATCTTTTGTCAAGTAGTCACCCATGTAACTATCATTAAAATCATCAAGATAAGTAACATTATCATATAATATTGAATCATCAAAGTAATTATTAGACGTTATCAGATTATGCTTTTTGTCTTTTACGTTATTCCAATTACCGTATTTCGTTATTTTTCCAGTTTTTCCATTCATTATGGTAAATCTGTTATCACTAGTAAACATATTCAAAACGGAATAATCTACAAAGTACAAAATCCAAGATAATAACAAAGTATCTGATAATTCTCCACTGGGATAAACAGCATTAGGGTTTTTAATCATTATGTTTGTTGCCATGTCGTTTAATATATCCATGTCAATCGTGCCATTATGTGCCAAAACGTCATTATTTGTTGTAAATTCTAATTTATTTTTAATGTTATTGCCTATTGCAAAACCTTGATTTAACAGTTTATTATCGTGTGAACCTACTGAAGCAATTCTATAATGCTGAATCATGTTTAAATTACCTTTAGCCTTTTGTTTTAATGTCATCTTGTTAATTTGCTTTAAATCCATTCCTTTTTTCACATAAATATGTTTTTTCAATTCATCATATACCATTAATCCGCTTCCATGAGGGTTATGGGTAAACATCTTTTTAGACATCTTGTAACTAGGGATTTGATTCTCATTCTCAATTATGGATATAACGCACATTATTCTTTAAACTCTCCTAAATCATTATCCAATATTCTCACATCATAAGTCAATGTGTCATGCAGTCTGTCAAGGTAATTATAAACCATGTTTTTAGTATAAAGCCCTTTGATAAATAGTTTGCTGCCATGTTGTAAACCCTTTAGGCGTAAGAATGAGATATTAGGCTTAACCCCGTCATTTAATTCATCAAGTTCTAATAATGCGTCACTATTAATACATCTAGTAAATGAATTATAATGTTTAAAATTATTCTCGAATTGTGCGGATTTTGCATATATCATTAATCCGTCTTTTTGCTGTTTTATTCTAAGTTTCAAGTCAAACTTTTTGTTATTGCTGCATTCGAAAACTTCATCTAATCTATAAACTATTGGTTTAACTCTAGATAAATATTCGTTAAATATTCTTATAACCCTTTGTACATATTCTACTGAAATAGTTTTATCGTTAAACATATTTCCAACTCTAATTTCAACAGTGCCGTTAAACTTATGATAACAGTAATTTATTTGGGTATATCTTTCGTTATTCCCGTTAATTTGTTCTTCAGCTAAAAATAATCTTTTGGCATATTCCACGCCATTAAGCCTTTTAATAAATCGTGAATCTTTATTGATATTTCTTTCTTTAGCCCATAGTTTTAATTCATTGATAAAATGCTCATAAAATTCTTCAGTGGCTATAACGCTATAATCTTGTTTGTCATTTTTAAAACTTAGGTGAATATGTAAACCCGTTGAACTATTAACATCATTAGGATAGTTGTCTAAAATCCATTTTTCAACTTCATTTATTTTTAGTTTGTGGCTAGATACTTCGCCTACTACGCTGTTATCACATTCGCATTCGCATTCGCAAGAACATGAGCAATCCATCTCACAATTATTATAACTAGTGCCTGAATCATCACAACTATAATCTAAGTTTTGTAATTCTTGGAAATTATCCATGCATTCATTACAAACATCATTATCCGTACAAGTTTCTTTTTTACATATAGATTCAATAGTGCATTCACATGATTCAAAATGATTATTACAGTCAGAACAAATTAAGCATTCGTCACACTTGCATTCATTGGTTATATTATCGCATATTTCACACGCTTGACAAATCGAGCATTCGCAATATGAATAGCATTCGCAATTATCTCTGCAACATCCGTCACATTCTTCATTATAGACATCTTCAAAATGCACACTTCCGTCATGTTTTAAATCGTCATGTCCGTCATGCCAATATCCTTCTAGTTCTACACCTACATATTTAATATAATTTTTAGTATGTTTTGATATTGCTTTTTGCATATTATCATTAAAACAATATACTATAAGACCATTTACCCCCAAAACATACGGGTAAACGTGGTATAAGATTTAATATCAATGGTAGAGTGAATTAAGTTACACTAAAACCGTTGATAATGTTAAGTTAATTTATCAAATATCTAATATGCCAATTTTGCATATTATTTTTACTTGAAAAAACCTAAGTCTGCACTATGAGAAAAAAGAGTGAACAAAGTTTGACCATAGAGCTAAATTTAGTTGACTAAAAAACACTTAAGTATGAGTAAACCTTATATACCATAAAAAATCCGAGAAAAATCGCTATACTGTACCCGTAGGTGGAAATTTTTTTTTATTTTGGTCCCTCACGATGTCATTGTGTCATTGCCAAAAAAAAGTGTTATTCTGGCTACACCCCCCCCTCTATTTATCTCCGACTATGTACTCCATTACGCAGAGTGATTCCTGGAAAGAGGCCAGTCCTTCCATCTCCAGCAGGTCCACTATCACGTCATACTGTCTGATGCATGATTCAATTATGTCATTTTCTTGATCGCCTAACATGAGAGACATTATTTCAAGTCTCCCAACATTGTATCATTGTTGTCTACAAGTCCTTCAGTCTGCTCTACAACGTCACCAATTAAATTATTAAGGTCGTTGTCTTCTATGTCACACATTTTATCTGCCAAATCATATACAGTGCTTAGCAGCGTGTTTAGTTTGTCGTTTTGTTTTACTATGTTCATTATGATTACCTAAGACTTGACCTCTATATAAATCAACCCGTGATTAGTCATCAAAATACCCTGGGTATCAAGGCCACATTTTGAACAGAACTGACTCAACGGTATCATAAAGTTTCCACACACCGTATAATATGTGAACGGTCCATGTTTGGCTGTCTTCTTCGGCCTGGTAAAGTCCGTTACCTCCGTAAATCCGCCAAACTTGTTGTCTATGCACCACTTTTCAATGCCGTTTATCTTGTTGCGTATCTCTTCCCTGGCCTCTTCGTCCCTCGTATTGCCTAATAGCTTCCAAAGATCAGCCAGCTTACCCATTGCTTTGCTCCTTGGCAATCCTGCGTGCCCTTATCAGTTCTCTGTTGTTCTCACGGTATGTCTTTGCCTTTGCCTTTATCTCTTCCTTGTTCTTCTGGTACCGTTCTGCCGCATAGCCCGGTCTTTGACTCTTCCATTTCTTGTTTCTTGCCTTTATGAGCCACTTGTTCTCGGCCCTGTATTTTTTTTGTCTTGCAAGATTTACCGTCTCGGAATGAGGTCTGCAATATTTTCGGGACCCGCAGCCAGAGTCTCCCTTCAGATAGAATTCCTCTCTGCATGACCCGTATGCGCACATGCCTATCTTGTATCTGCCGTCCATCGGCTTTAGTCTGCGTGAATTGATAAAGTCTCTTCTCTCTTTGTCTTCCTCTGTATCTATGTTTCTTTTTAATTTAGTACCTACTACTCCGCTTTTTTTAATGGCGTGTAGAGATGTGTCAGGTTTATATGATTTCATGACAACTGTTATCGATACTGTTATATAAATATTTATTCCTTGTTCACTCTAGATGTTCTGAAAACCACTTTGGATTCTCTGAGGTATAGTATATGCAGGAGTCGCACTTGTCTATGTTGATGTGCTTGGCCATGATGTTCTTCTTGTCTGCCTGGTTCATCTTGAGATGCCGATTGTATATGATTACCTTGATAAAGTCACACAGGTTGTCCGTGTCTGAGTTCAATGCGGCCAGGTGTCTTGTCAAAGCGGCCAGTTCCTCGTTCTCTCTTTGGGCCCAGCCTATTCCCTTGGTTGTCATCTCTTTTCTGAACTGATGGCATCCGTGCGTGCATTTCTCTGCCCTGCATGACATCATGTCGATGCATTCCCTGCATTGTTTCTCGTTGTCATACACTGCCCATCTGTTTAGCACCTCTACCTCGTCTGCCGCCAGTGATGCAAGTGATCTGGTAAACTCTGCCTGTATTACTATGGCCTGGTATCTTGAATATGTGGTGGTAAATCTTCTGTCACGTGTCATTCTTATTGCCTTGGTAGCCTTGTCACAAAATGCATGGTTGTGTGATTCCTCGTGTTCCTGTTCCAGTTTTATTGACAACTTTGACAACTCCGCTGCCATGCTGCATCCCCACTTTGAGTCCTTTAGCGTGTTGGGATCGTTGCGAATACGTATTTCTTTTGCAGGTCCCGTGTTGGCCATTGCCCTCATACGTTTCTGTAATTCTGATGTTATTTTAAATAGATTTGCGTCACTGATTGAATCGGAATCAATTTCATCCGAATCGTGACTCATAATAAAGAATAAAAGGAAGTAGTATATAAACACCTACTGCGTGAATATACCTATCTGATCCTTCGTGCTTCGAACAGTCTCATAACGATTGAGTTGACAATCATTCCAAAGACATCTAGTTGTACGTTCATTTGTGGGTAACGTTTTTGTGCTATACCCCAGGCCATTTCAAATACCTCTGCCTCTAACTTTACTGCACCTTCAAACTCTTTTGCCGATGTGGATGATACCTGTACGGACTCTATGTCTGACAGGGCGGTTGCTCCTTTCTCGACGTTTGCTGCCGGTGCTGTGGATGGAATGTATGATACTACTCCGTTGACTGAACGCATTGCCTGTTCACCGTTTGACTTGTGATACCATGCGAGTGTAGGCTTTCCTTGCCATGTTTTACCTGTAGGACGACAAACTAAAATCGAGCCGTCTACGTGTACATGTTCAAGTCCTTCTTCTTTTTTAGGAAATTTCATCATGTATTGTCAGTGTAGCATCCTGTATTTAAATCTTTTTGTCATAATATTTTATTCTCTTCTCGGTACCACACACAGTTTTACAGTCATAAAGATAGTGTGGAACCCAGGAAAGAAAAACCAGCTATCGACTTTGCAAGTTAAACATTTAAATACAAGTCATTATAATATAACACATGAAGAACTCTAATGAATGGGCTAACTTTTGGCGTCTAGAAGTGGGTGTCAACGTTATACCAGCCAATACAAGAAATAAAAAACCGCTAGTTACGTGGAAAGAATTCCAGGCAGCGCCAATCAGTCTGGAACTGCACAACGAATGGATTGAAAAAGGTATGTTCAAGGACGGCATGGCCATAATATGCGGTGAGGTATTCCACAATGAAGAACACCGAGGTAAGTGGCTGAACGCCATAGACTGTGACAATCTGGACGGTACCAATGCCATGTGCTCTACCAGCGTAGACATAACCGCAAGTAAAACTTTGGTAGAACAGCACGATAACAAGCAAAAGTGTCACATACTGTCATACACCGACAAGCCTCTTAAGAACAGGGCCATCAACCCAAAGAACAAGGAACTGATCGAGGTAAAGTCCATGGGTAAGAACATTCTATACTGTTCCGGTGGAATACATAAGGACGGCTCCATGATAGACATAGTTGGTACCGACAAGGTGGGGTATATACCAAATTCTCAATACATAGAAGAGTCACTTGACAAGATATTGGGCAAGACAAGCAGTCTTAGTTCCCTGGATGACATACCTTTGGAAGAGATGGGCGTAGGGACCAACAGAGGCGGCTCCTTAATCAGGGAGTTGCAGAGATACTTTGCGCACGTACCTCAGACATCCATAACATTAGAGGACTATAAGATGAAGGCCTTGTTTTTTAACTCAAAGTTTCCGGAAGGAAAGTCAGAGTCAGACGTATTGGCAATAGCAATGTCACAGTTTAAAATACGTATGAATGACGAGCCTACATATTTCGAACTCAAAGACGCGGAGAAAGAGGCAGAGTTTGTCATACCTGTTACGATAGATACGGCAACGGGGGAATCATATCAAAAGAATCTTTTCAGATGTACTCATCATAATGCCACGTATGACAAGGTAGGCATAGTGGAGTGCAGAAAGGATCATCCGCAAAACGTGTATAACATTAAAAGAAACGGTGAGCTAAGATCAAAGATAGGCGAGAAGATAAAACTTAATCAAATCAACGCTAGATACGTGCACAGAACAATGGAATCCAACGTCATAGTGGTGGGCATATCAAACCATATACCTTACGAGTTGCAAAGAACCTACGAGTGTGCGGCCGGATGCAATGTAAAACCTGTTACGTATGTGGCCGACGAGTACCGTGAGTTGGGAGCACCAAAGGTGGCAGGCTCCTGTACTTGTGACAACGACTTTAACATACTGATACATGACAAGGATGTAAGCGTGGACGCTGACGTACAGTTCATTAGAATACAGCAGGCCACGTCCGAGGATTCAAACACGCCCATTGACTTTGAGGCCATTCTGTACTCGCCCAACATCTGCATAGTTCAGCCGGGCTCGGAGTACAAGATGACCTACATAGTTCGTTCCGTCATAGACGAGAAGAAGGTAATGAAGTTCTCACTTGAGGTAATAGACATGCAGATACTAGAGTCAGAAATAATACCTGCACCAACTCTGGAGCTGGAGGCAAAGTTTCAGAGCATAGGCATTGAAAAGATAGTGGAATCAATAGCACCAAAGATACTGTTCAGGTACAATGAAAAGTTTGCCATCCTGTCAAGCATACTGTCAGGCAAGAGAAACGAGTCAGGCAGACGAGAACTGCACACATTGCTGATAGGAAACGCGGGTACCGGAAAGTCTGAGATGCTTAACTCCGCAATATCATTGAGCCGCACAGGACATTCCATATCATCGCCATCCGCATCCAAGGCAGGTCTGCTGCTGGGTCAACAGGACAACGGTTCAGGTAAGAAAGAGCTGACAATAGGACCGATAGTAAGGGCAAACGATTCGTTCATAACCATGGATGAGTTTGAAAAGATGTCTCAGATAGACTCTGAAATACTGCACACTCCTCTTACAGACGGCATAGCACGTTACGACAAGAACGGATTCAACACCCCATACCCGTGCAGAGTCAGACTGATAGCGGCATGCAACCCAGTCAAATCCATATGGAATCCCAGCAAATCCCTACAGGATAACACCAACCTGGCACCGACAATGCTGGACAGATTCGGGCTAATCTTCGTGCTAACCAACAATACGCTGGAAGAGAACGAGGCCATGCTGGATTCAGAAGGACTGATCAATGCTCCAAACGGACTGGCCGACTACATAAAAGACAACAACATGCTGACCAAACAGGAGATGAGAATATGGATAGCAGATGCACAGCGATACGATCCCGTAATGTCACCGGAAGGCACTCAGGTGTTCAAGGAACAGTACAGGGCAATGCAGGAGTGGCAGAGAGACAACGGTGATGAAAAAGAATCCCCGCTAACTAACAGAGCCCGCAACGATGTCGTCATGATAGCCTACTCGGTTGCCAGGATGCACAGAACTGACATCATAACAGGTGAACACGTAAAGATTGCCCTGGACATATTCACAAAGTCCTTAAAGTCATGCGGATTTGCCACGTCAAAAGAGAAGGAAGCCAAAGAGGTAAAGACTATGAGACTGGGAGATCTTCAATGACTGAGAACATAATAATCTCGGTACCTAAATCATGGGATGACGAGATGAAGGACGGTCTGAAGCAAAGGCTGTCGGAGATATATTTCCCTGATGACTGGACATTCTTTATCACTAACAAGATGGATGTCAAGGTAGTCGACGCTTCCACAATGGATAAGTTAAGAGAGTAGTTTATCCAACCTACCTCTTTATATATTACTTCTTTGATACAAGAGTATGGATAAGGCAGGCTCTTCTTCGGTGGGCTTTATTCATGCTCGTAATATCAACAAACTGGAAAAGGATATCAAGTCAGTTCAAAAACAAATGAGGCGTCTGGAACCAAAGTTGGCCAAAACAGCAAAAAAATACAATCATGTTCTCAAGGAATATGAAAAAGGTGGCGAGATAGTCAAGGCGATGGTTCGTAAAAGAGACGAACTAGTCACGGAATTCTTAAAACTTACTAAAGGTAAGCAAGGAATATAACTAATATGACAAAGTTGTTCCATAATTGTTCTGACTGTAACAGAAGAGAGGAGGAATATACCGTCCTGTTCAGGATGCGCAACTATCAAGAACATACCAAAGGCGAGATGTATTCAGACACTACTGACGCATGGGTTAATCTGTCCGCACATGACACGGAAGCGGACCTGATAGACACGATAGTGCACGAGTCGTTGCACGTTGCAATGAAAAGAGAGGACATGTCAGATGACAGAGAACATACTATAATTAAATACATTAACTGGGCATCACAAGACTGGCTATGGTAGGCAAAGGATACAACATAGGCAGACAGTTTGAATACGAAGTAAGAGACTATCTGACTGACAGAGGATGGCTGGTCAAGCGTGCTTACGCTTCCAAGGGAATGTTTGATCTGCTTGCATACAAGGGAGACGTCAAGCTGGGCATACAGGCCAAGTGTCTAAAGTCTAACAAGAATCGTGCATACCTGTCGCCAAAAGAGAACCTGGAACTGTGTGAGTATGCCATCGCACCTACCGAGGACTATGAGTTTATACAGTGGGAAAAGAAATATCACTCGGCCGTGTTAAGAATACTGCCAGAACAGTTCACAGTCATACACGCTTACAATAAATTTCCGGGAATTCAGTTCAGACAGTGTGATGATTCCGGAGTATGGTTTGACCGCAACTTTTAAATACTACTAAAACTATTTTCCTGTGTGATTAAACATCTTAGAGAACACGACATATCATACGTCAGACATTTTAAACGTGCAATGCTAATGAGCATGGCCTTGTTTATGCATGCTTTGATACCAGACCTGTACCCGCACTATGCGTCCAATAAGATGTCGAGGTTGGACTGATGACGCGTACTAAGGAAGAGAAAGCCGCATATCAGAAGAGATACAATACTCGCTACAGATCCAACAAGAAATACAAGACAGGCAAGACCGCGTATGACATGAAAAGACTGTCAGAGAGAAAGATCATTCTGGTCAATCTGCTAGGCGGCAAGTGCGTGTGCTGCGGTGTCACGGAGTGGTGGAATCTGAACTTTGATCACATAATACCTGTAAGTACTACCAAACAGAAACGATTGCCTGCTACAACTTACTATAAAAAATTACTTAACGGTTCACTCTCGTTAGAAAATTTACAAATTCTATGTTCCGGATGCAACGGTTCCAAAGGCAATCGTAAAAAATGTAACCTGGACCATTCTCAATGACCTTCTCATGTCGTGATCAGTGCAGACGAGACTGTGTCAAACGCGGCATGCAGCACCTCAATCCAGCGACCGCTTACATGTCAGCATCTCGTTGTACCACCTGCTCTGACATAGGTGACGACATATGGTATCTAAAGATAATTAACAAGTGTCCGTGCTGTTCCTCCAGGTTGCGAACCAAGTCAAGACACAAGAAGATACCTGTCTAACAGCAGTGAGTTTTACAGTCTTTGCATACGGTTAAAGCGCATTCAAAGCATATTTCTATGACAGTGTTAGATTTAAAACATTGACTGCATAATCCAACGGTCACAGGGTTCCATTCTCCTGTAGTTCGTTTATCTGTACAACAAACAAATCACCTGCGTCTAGTACAAAGTCAGTTGATACAACTCTTGCGTGACATTTAGATGCATCTGTCAAGTGCCAGTGTACTCCGGATTCTTTTATAGTAACAGGTACGGCATCAAAGGATGCGGATGTCCACAACATACCTAGTTTCATAGTCTGGTTTGTTCTAGTTCTACTACCAGCAGTTGAGAATACTTTTCTTGCGTAAGCGGTATCTGTGAACTCTGTTTGTAAGTCAGTCTGTGATTCCGCTTCTGCGGTTGATGAAGAACCTAAAGAATTCCAATTAAGTGATGTTGATACAGCACCAATATCCCTGTCTATGGATTCCTTGATTCCCTGTAATAATATGACATTGTTTAATGACTCAAATTTCTTTGGTCTAGTAGTAGTATTTAACCCGTTGACCAAATCGTTAAGATTTTCAGCAATCAGTTTTTCGTTCTCCTCAACTATATGGGACGGGTTAAAAGTAATTGATCCGGCATGGTATGATGTGAATGACCACGAATCTTTAGACATTTTAATATGATGTGACAAGTCTTTTGCTTGATCTTGTATAATTTTACGTTGACCTACATAGTCTAACAAGTTTACAAATAAGTTGGATTCTGATTGTTCCATATTAAATAATCTCACATAATAACAATAAGAAGTAATATTATGTATAACTAAGGTAAGAACTGTCCTGTAGTAGAGTTTGAACTCTCAGACTCGTCAGCCACAAATCCTATTGATGTTATCTCTATGTCAGTTGGAGCCTCGTCAGTTGTTATTGTAGTATTTAATTCAGTTTGTAAGTCTAATGTATCCTCAGTCTGTATATCTGATTCATTTAAATCTCTAGTAATCAAAATACCATTAAAATTGTTATCAATCCAATCAGTATCTACCTCTCTTGATATCACAGTTATATGGCTCATGCGGGTACCTGCTTTTACTCTAGACATTATAATTTATTATACATTCACATCTAATAGAAGTTTATTCATTACTATCATCTATTTTTCTTCCAAACATATTATTTTTATTTGAAATTTAATTAAGAAGGTGTTGGAAATCTTATTATTATAATTCCAGTTCCACCAGAACCGCCATTATCTGCACCGCCTCCGCCTCCACCGCCAGTATTTGCCACAGCATTCATATTACTGTCACCATCACCTCCACCTCCAATTCCTCCGACACCATCACTACCACTTGATCTACCTCCACCGCCTCCACCAAAATATCCATTTTCGCCAAACTGTGAGAATTGTGATATATATTTTCCTGCTCCACCATCTCTTGCAACTCCACATGAACTATAGTTACAAGTATGATTAGCGTGTGCCGCTGCGGCTGTTGCTCCGCCACCTGCTCCATTTGAATACTGTCTTGCTGAATACTGTCCATTATTATAACCATTTCCACCATTAAAACCACCATATACAGTACCCGATAATCCTCCAAGATCTCCACCACCATTTCCACCTCCGCCAGCATTTTTATTTTCACTACTACCACCTCCACCATTTCCACCTCCAGTACTACCACCTGCTTGTCCAGCTTCACCATAACTTAGACCACCTTTACCACCATAACCAGCAGTACTTAATCTATAAACACTGTTTACTCCTTGAGTACCAACGGTTACATTATTAACTCCAACTGGGGGTGTATGTGAATTAAGAAAAACCACTCCACCTCCACCTCCACCTGCACGACGACCAAGACCTCCACCGCCAACAATTAAAACCTCTATTGCTATATCATTAATTGCTAAAGTTCCGCTACTTGTCCATGCATAATAATCATATCCACCTGATTGTGAGAATGTTGCACCTTCTGCCACTATTGGTGCACTACCAAATCTAAACGGATTCATAATGAATGGTGCCTTACTAGGCTCTAATGATTTAATTCCTATTGGATTATTTAAGTTAACCATAATATTACCTCTAAGTTTGATACCCTATTAAATAGACCTTTACACCAGCGGCTACATTATCTGTATCTATTACATCAACAAAGATTTCAATTAGTGAATCTACTGCTAATGCGGAATCTGATATTACTGCGGCAGTTGTGGCTGTTCCAGATGTTTTCTCTGTTGCGTCTACAGTTACTTTGGTAGATAATACAGTAGTACCTGCTTCGTGAACATCTACTGTTAATAATGCGGCTCCTGTACCTGCTACAGTGCAACCTACTTTGACATCAGTTAGAGTAAATGCGTAAGGCATGTGAAATGTTGCAACTGGGACTGATGTAGATGCGGCTGACAATACAGTTTCCTCGTCACCTAAAGCGATTGATATTGATTCTGTTTTAGCGGCTGGTAAAATACCTGCTAATGGTAATCCAGTTGCGGAAGTTAGAACTAGGGCGGAAGGTGTGCCTAAATTAGGTGTTGTTAATACAGGAGAAGTTAAAGTCTTATTAGTCATAGTTGCGGTCTGAGTATCATAAACTGCTAATATATTATCTAGGGTAGCCTTTTTAGTTGTAGCGGTAACTGCTACGTCATCTACTATTGCCACCAGATCTGCGGCTACAGGAGTAGGTAAATCAGTTAGTGCAGTTATCTTAACCATATTAAATATGAGACATATGACATTACAAGAAGTAATTAAATGTTAATAATCAACCAATAATAAGATCACTATTATTTGTTGCCATAATAGCATCCATTGAAGTATCTGTAGATACGAGTACGTTATTTATATATAATTTGAGATTAACAGCACCTCTAGTCATTATAATGTGATTCCAAGCATCCGGAATAAATGTACCTGTTACCGAAGCACCTGATTCTGCTGAAAATTCTAATGTAGTTGAGTCCTCTGTTGTCACCGTAATACCTGCCTCAGTTAAGAAATCGGAATCTGCAGGATCATATGCTATGGCTCTTATCTGATTAGCCGCAGTTGCGTGAGGATCTACTGTTAGTTGAAATGAGGTACCTTTTCCAATAAGATTCTGTGCTAATGTGTCACCAGCATCCGTAGCAGGCAGATAGAACCATCCACCTAGAGAGACATAAGAGGTATCCATTCTAGCATGATCCGTAATAGTAATATAAGATGATCCGTCAAACGTACCTGCACCACCAAACTTTGTGTCATTAGATGTAAATGTTAAAGAACCTGTGGTAGTGTGAGTTAAATCATACGTATAAACATTGTTAGGTATCACTTTTCTGAATACAGAAGAAAATCTATCTTTATAAGTAAGTCCTAATAGATTGGCGGCTCCGAATACCACAGATGTTGTTCTTAGTTTGACGTTGGATGAAATACATATACGCTCTTGTAAACCCTCATCCTCTGGCTCCTGTGCTGTTATATCGTGTATGAGAGATAGAATACGGTTAATGTCCTTACGTACTGCTCCGTAATCAGTTGGTTTTATGTAATCGTTTAGATATGACATGTTTAATCAGATACCTATATTGCGTGTATGTCGTCTAAAGTAAGTTTAATAGAGGTGGCACCTATGTTAGTCTCCGAGTCACCTGCGTGCATTTCTACTGAGTAAGATACGATTGTGGCTTTAATATCCAATCCAGTTTGAAGATCTTGTAATCTAATGTATGATGATAGAGGTATTCGGTCCTCAGGCATGGTTGCTATGACATCCTCATATACCCTTCTCTCTCTTCCCAGAGTCTCGCCTGCTATGAGTAAGGCCTGTCTGACTGTCTGCTCCTCAAGATCTGCCCTGATCGGTAGTAATTTCTCACGCTGTTCTGTAAGGATCTTAGATAAATTTGTATTCTCTACTGACGTATGCAATCTCTTGGCATCATAGACTCTAAAGTTGAGTAGTCCTGTAGCAGCAGACCAAGTGATACCGTCTGATGAAACGTGATAAGTACCAGATCCAGATTTATAGTTAACGTTATATGTATGAGAGGCAGTTCCATATTTAGGAAATACTATATGTAATTTGTCTCCAGGTTTAACCTCTAGTTTTGGTGATACGGGAACTTCAAACCACGGTGCAGGTGTGGTGGTTCCAAGGGCTTGCAGAATCTCCTTGGTGATAACTATGGTACGTCTGATATCGTTGTTGTTAGGCTTACCTGTTCCGTCATCTCCCCTGATCTCAATGGTGGCGTTTGTAGCAGGTGTCCCGGTCTTGGTCATTCTGAAAGCCAGCTTGAAAACGTTGTCTACTAGGGGGGTAAACGGCACGGATATGTACTCGTCATCCACGTTGTCAGAGGCGTTAGGTGTAGATTCTTCCTTGACTCCCAAAGAAGGTGCGAAATGTCCGTAGGCGTGAATCCATGAATACATTGTATCGTAAGACGAGTCGTCCCATGCTATAGGTGAATCCTTGATATACATTATCTTTCCAGAGTCCCAGTTCTGTGCGTCTATCCCTGCTAGGTTATTGGTTATCAGGAAACCAGAATCGTGATTGATCGGATCTCTTACCACTATTCTTCTGTCTGCGTTTATGTGCCAGTCCGCGTTGGCAGTACCTACGACTCTGGATATGAAACCTGCATAGGTATTGCCCAACTCGTTAATGTTTGCTAACGATATGTCAGTACATTCAGTACATATTCCCTCTGCACCCGTGGTATGTGTGAACGTGGATATTGGTGTTATGTTATTGTCAAACATGTGATCTGTGTCAGAGAACATGTCATCAATTAACTCATATACCTTGGTTGACGTGTCAGTTGCATCTAGATCTATACCGTTTGATGTCTTGGCCTGATTTCGTTTGATAGTAGTAATCTTTGCTTTTAGTACCTCACCCCAGCCAACACAGTTTAATTGTATTCTTTGTGATGCGGTCCCCGGTCTTAATATAACAGTTGATTTAACTTTACCATAGAACCATCTGGCTCTACCTGCGTTATTCTTACCTAAGTATATCTGTATGTCATATTCTCTCTTGATCAAGCATTTCTTACGTGCTGATGTATCTAACAGTACGCCTGCATTATCTTCCAACATTAGAGTGGCATGACCGTAAGATCCGTTTGCCTGTATTGTAAACTGTAAATCAGTCAGTCTAAAGTTTTGTACTGGGGATGACTGTGTCTTGGACGTCGTATAGGTATAAGCAATGCTACCGTCATAGTCATATATGTATATCTCAGGTGCGGATTCAGTTGGATTAAAACTGGGAGTCAGTGTCATAGCGGTGACGTCCCTGATGATGCCGCTGCCTGCTGTTCTATGTGTCTCATTCTGTTTTCAAGTTCCCTGTCACCTCTGGTTGACTCGAATCTGATATCAAACACCTTTTGCTCTGTCATTCCCAGAGTACCCATAGCCTCTTGAGTTATCGCGGTATTATTAAAGTTACTGAAATTTCCGTTAACAGCAAATGATTGTGATATTGCTCGCAGTCTGGACGCTGACGGAATTGATATACCAGACGATGCCATTATATTCAATCGTATTTGCTCTGCTACAGATATTTGTGTTGAAAACCATGTCTTGCCGTCCTGTCCGGGACCCCATAGAGACTGTCCCTTGTGATTGTATGCGACTCTCCATTCTCCTGCCTTTGAATTAGGATTAAAATTAATTCCTATTGATGCTATTGTAGCTGCCGCTCTTGCGTTGCTTCCTGCGGCTATGTCCATCATACGTTCATAATAATGATTAATGAAATGTTCAATTCCGCCCGGTCTTCCACTTGCAAGGTTTGTGTCAAGTTCTTGTTTTGCGGCTGCCATTTGCTGGTTTGCTATGTCGTCTGATCCGAATGTCTTTGCGGATGACTGTATGCTGCCGTATGTTTCCCAATGTTGAGGTGGACGTATGGCAGAACTGTATCCCATACCCAGTTGTTGAGTCATACCAAACACGTTGCCTGCTGATATAATTCTGTTACCCAGTCCGGTGTTTGCCATCATATCTGCTTTTCTGTTTGCGGCATATAAAGCATCTGATGCTCTTATAGGACTTGAGCCGTCTGCGTTTCTTTCTATCTGATATGCATCAGTAGCGGATATTGTACCGTTACCTAATGCAATATTATATGCTTTCTCTTGTGCTTGTCTTGTTGGTAAATTGTTAATCCAATTCATAGTACCCGGTGACATACCACCATTCTCTGCAAGAGTTCTTGCGACACCTGCTGACCTACCGCCTGTAGTATTGGTAAACTGTTTTGTCATGGTCTTTTGCATAACTGCCAACCTCAATGCCTCTGTTCTAGGTATGACGTTTGCAACTGCACCTATGTCTACAAACAATGCCTGCTTTATAAACTCACGATTGTCTAATTTCATAAGTCTTGATGATTCACTTTTACCTTGATCTTTATCTATTATACCTAGATCCAAACTGAACGCCTTTGCTACATCTCTCTCTTTCTTTGTTAATGTTTTATCCCCTGCTTGTGCTCGTTTATAAATATTGTTTGCTTCATAAATAGATATTCTTTTACCTAATATTTCAGAGAACTTTTTATCTTCTTTATTTGATATTAAATATTCGCCACCTCTGAATGTATCAAAATTATCTACCGGTGTTCCACCATATACTATATTACTACCAATCATTGAATATACCCCAAACTCTGCTAATTTCTTTATTCTATCTTTATTTTCTTTTTCTTTATACCATTCATCTGAATATTTAGGATACATTATAGAATCAGTTCCGTTTAAACCATTATATTTATCATTACCTCTATATGCACCTACCTCTAATCTCATTCTTGCATCCTCAAATAATGTTGCAGTTTCCTCGTTACTAATTCCTGTCACTATAGGTATTCCATATGAAGTCCTAACAAAGTTTGCAATAGGTATAAGATCAAATTCTTTTTGTACCTCTAAAGATGTCTTAGGTTCTGGTACTTGTGCATAAGCCTGATTACCTACAAGTTGTAATTTACTTATTCTTTCTAGTATACCAAATAAACCATTCTTTTGTTGTTCAGTTTTAGGGCCAGACGCCCCGTTAAAACCCGACAGAGATATTGCTATATTACTGTTTAATCTTTCAGTTGCATCAGACATTAAATCTTGATCGTTTTTAGCCTGTATTAAATCATTTCTATATTTATTTAGAGCAGTTCTAGCCTGTGTCCATGTCTCAGGTAGTTTGTCAAACTTTCCCCTCATATTAGAAGTTGATTCACCTAACTCATCCATACCCTCTTTACTCTCTCCTAATCCTTCGTTAAAGTCTTCTTGAATACCTAGGAATCCGTTTATACCATCTTTGAATCCATAAAAGTTAGTTTCATATGCTTGTAATGCAGTAGATATACCTAATATGATCCATCCTACTGGACCAAGTGCCAACTGTAATGCTTTAGTTGCTACTACTGCTGAATATGTTGTTTTAATACCTATATTCATAGCGGCTGTATTAATTCTATGCATTGCTGCATTACTTAATAATGAGTAATTACTTAATTTTAATTCTAAATTTCTTACTTTTAGTGCTCCAGTATTTGCAATAGTTGATATTTTATTTGCCACAGTTGATATTGTTGTTCCATCCATCATGGTCTTGTAAATCATTAATGAAGATACACCTACGTTCATAAGGTTTGCTGCAAATAACATATACACATCCGTAACTGCGGCTTTTTCTATCTTTAATTTATCTTCTTTTACTGCTAAATCTGCTTCAGCTGTTGCTATCTCTCTAGTAATTAGAACTGCATCTCTTCCGGCTCCGTTGCCTGCTTCCTTTAGTTTAGTCAACTGTTCTGTCTTACGTGCCAATAGATCCTGTGCTCTTGCATAACCTACTGCTGATGCGGCTGCTCTGTTCTGAACTCTGTCCAAGTTGGATAATGAGGTAAACGTTTGTACACCTGCCGTAGACAAGTTGAGCATTCCCATACCCATAGTCTGAAAGTTAACTGATGCTGCGGTTGCTGATTTACTAGCTGCATTAATACCTTGACTTGCCTGACTCATTCCACGCTGTACTTGCTGACCTGCCTTCTCTCCTGCCATGCCGGCCTGAGTTAAATCAGATTTAAATTGTCGAATCTTACCGTTAGCATCTGTAATATCTACTGTAACCCTAATCTTAGACTTTATCGTCATGATATAATATAACTCACTAGGTCTTTTAGAAGTAATTACATCTTGACTTCTTTGGTTGTGATGAATTTACCTGTTCGTCTACGTCTTGACAGAGTACGCTTAAATGACTTACGCCCTGTCTTGGCTCTCTGTACACCACTACCTCTACCTCTTCTAGAGTTACGTTTAGTACCTGTTAAACCTACTGCCTTTGACAAGTTAGAGTTAATATGTCTCTTGGATCCAGTTCTGTCACTCTTAGTAGGCGAGAAACTCTTCTTAAAAAATGGCTTATGTTTAACCATTAATGCTATACCCAGATCGTGAATAACCTTATCAACTGCTTTATCTAATATTTTTTGTAAGAACTCATTCTTTGGGGTACCTAATATTTCTACCTTCTGTCTAAAGAATTCCTTATTACCTATAAAATAATGCATTGCCTTACCGTTCTTTGCTACTATGGTTTGTGGTCGCATACCTTGAGTAATTCTACCGTAAGAATCTACCATATCTGTCTCTATTATAATCTGTTTCATTGACTGCTCTGTAATCTGCCAGGAATCTCGTAATTGTCCATCCTTTACCGGTGATAAATCTTTACATATTTTTAGTAATCCCTGGGCCAATAGATCAATAAATTCACGTTTATAGTTATTACTGTTACGAATTGACATTTCCATGTCCTTAATCATCTGTTTCCAGTTTCTATCAAATGTTATAGTACTAGCCATCTGCTTCTTCTTGTTGAATTACCTTTACACGAAGTAATTGATTGATATAGTCACGACCTTTATCTTTTAGTAATTTAATACCATCAGCCATAGAACCATACCCTGCTGACACATAATTATTTAAAAGTAATAAATCAGTGATCTCGGGAAAGTTATTTAAGGCTTTATTTCGTTCTTTGTAGTCTCCAACGATTGCTGAGCGTATTGCTTCACCGCTTCGATCGAACTCCAATTTACTAAAAAAATGAGTATTTCCTCACTTAATTTAGATATTTCTGCTACTGTCAGAATATCGCAAGCATCATCAAATGACATTGGGTTCTCTAGTCCTATTGCAGTTGTTTTTGTATAGAAATCTATATTGATTTTATCGGCTTCCACATCAGTTGTAGTTGTATCCGTACCGTTTGCCAATCTTACTAGTTTATTTCGTAAATCATTTACCGGTTTAAATTGTTTTGCGGATACAAAGTCTTTGAAAATAAAAGTCTTTATTATTTTATCGCCTCTCTTTACTATCAGAGATCCATTAATGTAATCTGTTTCAATCATGATAATAAAAAAGAAAAAGTAGTATATAAACACCTACTATTATGCGGCTGCGATAGTTACTGAACCTGCTCTTGCGGTGATAGATTCTCTGAATCCGTCTGCATTGGAAGCGGTCTTTTGTCTAGAGTATGATGTGATTACACAGTCAACAAATTTTAATACCTTATCTGGTGATGTAGAGATAACGTATTGTGCCACTCTTTCAGTTTTTGCCAAGTAATCAGTTTCTAATGTTACTGCTTTGACGAAACAATCTACTGAAAAGTCGATTCTTCTTGTTGATGCTTTGCAATAAACAATCTGGGCTGTGCCGTTAATTGCCTGTACTGACATACCTCTAGTTACAGTAGAACTAAATTTACTTTCTGGGAATGCTGCTGAATTCCAGTCAAACGGATCAACTCCACTACCTGTGTGTGTAATAGTTGCTGCTGATTTCTCAGATGCGTAGGTCGGTGATGCTGATGCATATGGACTGGCTGTCGTAGGTAATGTTATTTCTCTACACATAAATGTCATGTTTGCGGTCCAAATTCCTCTGTCCAAATTAACGGTGCATGAGGTAGGTCTGCATCCATACATTGCTGTATAGTTCTCAACACCATTAAGATATTCAGAAAACATCATATTCAATGATTCATCAATAGAACCTGTGCCGCCACCGGAAGGTGAAAAGGCGTAGTTAATTAATGTTGTATCAGTCATTTCAAATGAAATACTGAACGTATAGTTCTCCATAGTCTTAACGGCATCTATAACATCTTCGTTACCTAATACGTCTGTATCAGAGTGCTGAATATCCGGCTGTAAATTTATGTCTGTAACCTTGCCTACTGGGAGTAATGTGAATGTACCTGTTTTAACTACACCGTAATTGGCGGGTGTTGTAACGGTATCTCCTTCTCCTATGTATTGCAAGACCTTAACAAAATCGCGTTTGGATTGTATGTTATGTGCTGTTGCCATTGTAAATACTTAGTTAACAAGTGATATAAAGAAGTATTATTAGGTCTTTAGTTTAAACCAATTACACTCTAAGATACCCTGAGAAGTTACTCTTAGATTTGAATCATCATCTGTGCCTATGTATTCCCATGTTAATTCGGTGTCCTGGAATGACTCTATCTCACAATCTTGAGTACCTACGTTTAGAACACCATCCACTCCATCAGATTTCTTTAACCTTGTATTCTCATTAGGTCTTATTTCCCATATGATTCTGTTTATCTCATCTTGAAACAGGTTCAATATGGTGGGTGTTTCAGCCCAAATATCTATCACTATTTCTGTTCTATAGTAGTGTGAAAAATCACCGTTAGGTTCGTCCTCTACCATTCTCTCGGTATTTGTAATAGATGTCTTGATAATATTGGGATTTGTCATAAAGTCTTCTTCTACATCCATGCTAGGTATGTAAGTTAAAGGTTCTATGGTAGGTGTTATTGATGATGTATTACTAGCAGTCCAGTTCTCTTGTATATGTGCTGCTATGGTTACATCCATAGGCTCTCTTGAACCAACCAGGTGTCTGATAGTTACTGTCAATCCTGTGATACAAATCTAATGTGATAAGATTCGCCTCTTACTGAAGTTGTCTGATCCATGAAATCATCTAACATCTGCTTGCCCATGATAGTGCGTTGTGACTCTGCCCTAGGATCCCTCTGTTCCTGTAGCATGCCTGCGGCTAACTGATTGGCTATTGATTCAAACTTTATGGGTTTATCGTCCCCTGTAAGTTCTAGTCTGATATTAAGTTTAGAGTTAATAAAATCTGTTGCAGACTGCAATGCGCTGGTCACGCCTGTCGGTGTTACTGCCTTTGCCGTTCCATAAACTAGCGTCTCGACTGTAGCAGCGGTACCATAAACCATGATAGATATATGTATTGGTCGATTACAAGAAGTAATTAGTTTAAATCGTCTCTGAAATCATACATACGATACATGACTCTTCTCCATCTTAAACCAAATCTTCTCCATGTCCGTAGATAGTATATCTGGTTGTCTATTTCCTTGTCTGTCAAACGCTGAACTGTTTTATCCATGGATTCGGTTCTGTTGTGTACGGCTGCCGTATGCCAGTTTAGTTCCTTGCCTTTAAGATTGCCAGAGGCATCATTGACTGATAACACTGATCGTCTGGTATGGTCATATGAATACAGTAATACGTGTCCTAATCCGTGTGACATCATTGCCAGATTAGAAGCCATACGCATGTCGTCTTTGTTGTCTAGAATAAACAGATCTATCTCGAATTGGCCTACCTTCTCATGAGGTATGAGGTCCGATAGACTGCCTGTGTCTCCCGTACGCCAGTTATATTCTCCGTACATTTTACTATACATGGTCGTAGGAAAAAATCTTACTCTGAATTTCATAACCCTGGCCAAGGTGTATTCTCGGGTTGACTCGTTCTCAATGTGAGATATGTGATCTTCCAACCACTTGTACATGATCTTAGTATATCTCATTCTTTCATACAAACCGATATTTTTAAAACCGGTGAATTTTATGTCCATAATTAAAAAAGAGGCTAATCCTCGTCTACCATAAATCTTCCACTCTCTTGAATTGCTGATCCATTTGACTTTATGAATTTGTTCTTCAATGTGGATGTTTTATAGTTCTTTTTCTGTGTCTCAATGACTGCCAGTTCTTTATCATTTAACTTGAGTAGTTTTGCTTTCATATCAAGAAGTCTTTTTTTCTCGATATTATACTCTATAGTCTTGATTGTCAATCGTTGGTAGTTCTCTTCTAGGTAATTGAGTTCCACATTAATCTGTGCTATAGTTAGTTGAACCATAAAAAAGAAGGGAGTTATCTAGTATATAAGTAGGTACTAAACCGATTTATTAGATACTACTCTTCTGCCTAGACCTAATACAGCGAATGAGGCTAATACGCCTGCTATCACTATTAGTTTTACATCACTCCATAATGCCCTGCCCTCAGTAGAATCGAATCCATAGGATATAGCACCTATGCTTACGTATCCAACTGCGCCAAAGACCAGGAGTGATATAAGTACGACTTGGATTTTACCAATCATATTATCATCTATCTTCAGAATCATAAAAAAGAGAGATATAAAGTAGTATATAAGTACCTAAACTACAGATATATAGATGGCTATTATCATGCCTATGCATGCTATAATACTGAATGTTCTCTCCCATCCCCATTTATTCTTATTAGACGTATTGTCCCTAAACTCTTGCTGTACCTTGTGATATTCTTCCTGTTTTGTGATTCTATTGCATAGATCTGATATTTTTATGTCCATTACGTCAAGTTTGTCGAAAATACGTTGAAGCAGCATATCTTCCATGTGGTATATAATATAAATGTCACCTAAAGAAAGTAAAAAGGGAGGGTTAGTCCTCTAGGTGATTTTGGTAAAAGTTGTGGTCTGCTTTCCAAGCATTTGCGATTGGTTCAGCGATTAACTCTTCTGCCTTTTTATCCTCTACTGTTGCATGGTAGTTACCATAGGTTTCTTTGAAATCCGTAAAGTCATCTAACACTTGGTTTTGATAGTTAATTTTACCATCAGTACCAAATCTTATCTGGTTCTCACGTTCAATTTCTGCTACAGTTTTTCCATCATACAGAACTTCACAACCGAATTGTGCTTTTTGTGTATCTGCAAATTGGTTGTTGTCACATATTGCTGATCTGTTAATATCCATTGTAGTACTTGTGTACTTGTCAAATGGTACTGCCTGTATGTCAGATGTGAACTTGTCTTGTAGGGAGAATTGATAGTCGTCATCCCCAGTTAACATATTCTGATAACCTGCACCTACTACAGATAACAATGTGTTTTGTGCTCTGCACTCTTCAATGGCTTTAACTATGTAGCCTATTTCACCTTTGTATTCAATATGGTTGTATGTCCATTTATCAAATGAAGACATTGTTATTTCGCGAGGTGCTTGGAAAACTGCTGTAGTCTTATCCATTCCTTGCGTACAAGTGTCTAACTGTTTGAGTAAATGATATAATACTGAATCATCTGTGTTTGCAACACCTCTGTCGAGTTTGTCTCCAAGTTTTTGAATCTTTAACTCTAGTGGTGTGAGTTTTTCCTGTTCTACTGCAATTTCGGCCAATGCTTCTTCCGTAAGTCTTGCAAGTTCTTGATCATATATCTCGTTTGAGAGTACAGCCTTGAATTCTTTCAAGTCCTCAATGGTGAATACATCTCTAATGCCTTGCCAAACACACTGATATTCTATTGCGATTTCGTCAAACGTACATGATTGACCATGTGATTGAAATGGTACCTGTACTACTGACTCTTCCGCGTATGCGTATGTTGTAGTTCCTACTGTTAGTAGGACCACTAATGCTAGTATTTTATTATTCATGTGATTCTATAAATGCGGCACCTATTTAAAGTTTACTGAGATAAAAAAGAGTTTTGATTAAGTATTAGCCTAATCGTTTTTACTTGAAAGAATTACATAGGCTGTTGCATCTAAGACGACTGCATTGACTCTGTGTGTTGCAACAATGTCAACGGATTGTCTTACGATGTTCTTGCCAAATTCGAGTTCGATATCTCTGCCTACTGCTAGACCAAATGCTTTACCTTTCATGAAACAGATATTTCTAGCTGCGTTATTAAGGTCTGTTTTAATAGAGTTGGTGACGAATATCTCAATACCGAAGTACAGATTGATTCTACCTTGTCTACTAATTTCAGGTGAACTGTTTTGGATAAAGTTAACTATAACTGTATCTTG
>Ga0209043_1000209_pt1 | contig 37830 bp, 32 predicted proteins | sample SaaInlV_100m_DNA_3_FD_184654 | JGI IMG/M metagenome (GOLD analysis project Ga0209043, IMG submission 184654) | Marine microbial communities from expanding oxygen minimum zones in the Saanich Inlet - SI037_S4LV_100m_DNA (SPAdes) (version 2) | ecosystem: Environmental > Aquatic > Marine >... | reverse complement strand
TTGTGATCGTGTTGACACTGGAACAAAATGCTATCGTTTACCTGATGTTCCTCAATGGAATATTATTTCTGGGCTTACGCTTTATCGCTTTTGCTATCGTCAACCACGAAAGCAAAGGATCAAAACGTATCGGATACGCTTTATTAACCACAGTGCTCCTCATCACGTTAATCCAACAGGAATCTCAGGTCATGACCCAGTTAAATTTCAACGATGGTGACATCAGGAAAATTCTTCTTTTCGGATGTGTGGCACCCATATTCTTGTCATCGATTGCGTATTATCGAATCAAACGTTTTAAGATTGAAAACAAATCAAATTAAACCTCCTAAAAAATAACCATTGAATACTATTGACCTAAGAAGCGATACGCTAACCCAACCCACAAAAAATATGCGTAAAGCGATGACCGAGGCAGAAGTTGGGGATGATGTTTTCGGCGAAGACCCAACCGTCAACCGTCTTGAAAAAATTGCTGCGGATCGCATGGGAAAAGAATCCGCCGTTTTCGTTCCCAGTGGAACCATGGGAAACTTGATTAGCATGCTATCCCACTGTAATCGAGGCGATGAGATTATTCTAGGAGACCAAAGTCATATTTTTCTTAACGAGGTAGGCGGTATAGCGGCGCTAGGAGGAATTCATCCACACATAATTCCAAATGAACCCGATGGAACTCTAAACCTGGATACCGTTGAAAAAAAAATACGGACAAGTGACCTGCATTATCCGCCCACCCGCCTGATCGCTCTGGAAAACACCCACAACTACTGTATGGGATCGCCTATTGGGCCAGAGTACATACAGCAAGCAAGCGATTTAGCAAAACGATACGGTCTGCAGATACATGTTGATGGGGCGCGCATTTTTAACGCAGCTGTCGCCTTAGAAATTGATGTCAAGGATTTAGTAAGAGAAGTGGATTCCGTCATGTTCTGCCTGTCTAAGGGCCTCTCAGCGCCTGTAGGGTCCCTAGTATGTGGAAATAAAAAATTTATTAATAAGGCTCGAAAATGGAGAAAAATGGTGGGTGGTGGCATGCGTCAGTCCGGCCACTTGGCCGCTGCTGGAATAATCGCTTTAAACGATCTAGTAGATGAACTTAAAAAAGACCATTTCAATGCACAAGTACTGGCCAAAGGTCTGGCCAGATTAAATGGAATCGCTCTAGACCCAGAATTGGTTAAAACCAATATCATTTTTTTTAATTTAAAACACCCAACACTTAATCCGGACACATTTCTTGAAAAACTGGAGACCCAAGGAATCAAAATGCTCGCAATTGAATCTGGGGTGTTCCGGGCCGTACTGCATCGGGAAATATCAGAACCCCAAATCGAGCGGGTCATCTGCGTGTCTGAAGAAATAACAAAGTAAGATTTCTTTAAATCAAATTAAACACTCAATAGATTAATTGACAGAATGGTAAAGAACTATTATATTGATTGGCTACGAAGTTATTGGTTTAAGATTTTCAAACTTGGAGGATATACATGGCGTTGCCAGTCAAAGACACTATGGAGTTAGTGGAACAAGCAATGGCTGTAGTAAAGAGCCGCTACCTGCTATGTATTCTAATTTCTCAGAGAATTCATCAGTTAGAAAAGGGCGCTGCACCAACCATAGATGTTGATCCCGATGATTATACCTCACCGAAAACATTTTTAAATTTATCCCTCATGGAAATCATTGAAGGAAACATGGACCTTGAGGAGACTAAAGGCGAGCCTGCTTAAAGTTTACCCTCCTATTGCTTTAAAAAATTGTTTTATTTATTTCCCGTACACTAATTAGCATAATCCCCACCATTCAATTACCTTTTTCATCTAACTAAAAAGACAAAAAAAAAGCCCGCCGTTAGGCGGGCTTTTCTCTTTTTATTACTGCATTCCCTTAGAAGGGACGTTCATCTTGAATTACTTTTCCGTCAGCATACATCTTTCGAGTTCGCTTGGTCATCCAAACGAGCCATCCCTGTAGACCAACAAAAACTCCACCCATAATGAAGGACATTGTCAACATATGACGTGTATCCACTGGCGGCTCTAAAATCGTATAGTACCAAGTGGAAATAGCCTGATGCTCATCTTTCTCTTTGTCCCATCCAGCCCACTGCATAAAGGCTACAGGAATAAACTGTTCGGATGGAATCTGAACATCCATTTCACCCTCAGTGGTCAATGCTCGCTGGAACATAACCTTCACACGTCCCTGGTGAAAAATAGAATCAACCACCTTAACTTGGCCACCCTCTTTTTCAACAACAGCGTCGAAACCGTTACCAGTGAGTTCCTGAACGGTCGTAGTAAGCTGATAACCATCCTCCTTAGGAGCATTAGTGTCCTTATAATCATCCCCAGGCATCATGTTAGCCTTCCAGATATCGACAGGTTTCTTGCTATCACCAAAGATAAAGTAAGGCTTCTCAGCTCCGAATAAATCCTGTAGCTTAGCCGGCCACTGAATAGCAACACCCTCAGGGTACTCAGGGTCTTTAGAAAGGAATCGATTATCATACTCTACAAGATAGAAAAGCCCTTGTTTCTCGTTCCATCGAGAAGAAACCCAAAGGTTATCTGATTTAGGATCAAAGTTTCGATTACCACGAGTGATCTGGCCTGCGAGAGCAATATAATTCTTTCTTGGATTATTTTCCTGCTCTTCAGTTCTATCAATAATTTTCGGATCGTGATCAGGGGCTTGCCACATGGGATCAGAAATCTTTGAAGAAATTTCTCCATCCGTATGTTTAGCACTGATCAAAAAATCCGGTATAGGCTTATTGGTCAACCTATCAATCTTTTTACGTGGGCATAAGGAGTTTACGAAAGCAGCTAATTTCCATCTGTCCTCGATGCTTATTTTATCTCTAAAGTTAGGCATAGGCGTACCATTCAAACCGGTTGAAATCGTACGCGCTACATTAAATGGATCAAAGTGATTCCTTCGAGCCCCACGAAAGTTCCAGCACTCCTTCCAGCTTGCGGCTACGATTGGAAATCCCCAATCATCCTTCATGGTTGGATTTCCGTCTCCAGCACCCTCTCCACCGTGGCACTCAAAGCACTTATTAGCTACCATTATCTTCTTACCTTCATCAATCGCTTCCTGAGGTATGCCATGGTAATAAGGTCCTTCAGCTTTCCAAGGATTAGATCCCAGTTCTGACACAACATCCTCGATGGTCTCATCCTCATCATCAAACTTGCGATCCTGAACGAGGCTCTTCACAAACTGAACAACCGCTTCAATTTCATCGTCCTTTAAAAAGTCACCCCATGCCGGCATAGCCGAGCCTGTAAGACCATGTGTGACCGTGTTAATAAGGTCTTGGTCTCTTGGTAACTCACCGGAGTTAGTCCATCGGATCTTGAATGTTCCCTGGATGAAGTTCCTAGGTTTAGTGAACAAACGATCATGCGAGGGTCCGTCACCACCACCTTCAACTCCGTGACACCACACACAGCGCTTGAAATACACCTTCTTGCCCGCTTCAAGCTTATCTTGCTGGATTGGGTCTGCCTGCCTATCCTCAGCATAGGCAACGCCCGCAATCGACACTGAAAATAAAAGAGCTAGAAGAATCTTCAGCGTCTTTCCAGTTGTAGTTTTAATGTTCATTATTAAATCCCCACTTAATATTTTAAGGTTATTCATTCAACCAGTTTATTATTAACTTTTTACTCAGCTGTAGACCCTTCTGTATCGAAGGTTCGTGGATGCCAACCGGTGTACCAATATTCGAAAAGAATAACCTTCCAGATTTCATCTGTGGTCAGGTGCTCTTCCCAAGGAGGCATCGCTGAAGACCAAGGGGTTGATTCATTTGGAAGCCCTGGTCCACCTTTAGATACACGCCAGAACAGGAATGACTCCTGAAGCATAGCAATTGTACCAGGATCAATAAAGTTAGCTGGTGTTGGGTTGAATGCGTGAGAGAACATTCCCAACCCGTTCAACTGGTCACCATGACAGTAATGACAATTTTCGAAAAAGACAGTCCCACCCTCGGTTACATTTTTCATGTACTCGGTCTTATCAATAAATGGAAAACTATCCTTGTAATTATCCTGCTCGTCGGTTCTAAAAGGATTACCGATCTCCTCTAGCTTATAGGTTTTACCGTGCACCTTGGTAGTCGAAGGTGGTGCCGGATGAACCGTCCTTAATTCAACAGGCTCTGCAAAGCTGGGATAAAGAGTATTCCAAGTGGCAAACCCTACAAGCAGCGGTAGAAGCGTAAAAACAACAATTCGCGCAAGCTTATACTCCCCGACAATCGTTTTAACAATGGGAGCCCTAAACTCTCGAAAAGTAGTCGGATCTTGACTGATGTACAGAAAAGTTCCAATCGTCCACAGCATCATATAAGTGATAAAAAGAGTCCAAGGAATATGCGGCGTAAGGATACTGTCGTAAAAATAATATCCCAAAAGCCATACATACAAGGCTCTAAGAGCCATAGGTGGCTTCAACCTCATACCTACGTTTACAAAAATTAAATAAAAACAAAATAGCAGGTAGTACACATATCGGTTTTGCAACCAACCTGCTACTTCTGGCGTAAAGATAGGAAATAAGCCGTTGTGAAACACAGCCCAACCCGCAACCGCCAGGATTAAACTAAGAAATGATTTGTTCATTGCTATCCTCTCCTATCGTTTAGCCTTCTGTCTGGCTTATAAAATCAACTAATTTATCAATAGCATCTACTGACAACTGGTGTTTAAAGCCCTGCGGCATCAAACCATCTGGGTAGAGCTCATTTTCTTCTTCATTCATAACCAAGTATGCACTGGGATTGAGAATCGACTCCCTAACGTACTCCTTGGTGTTGGTGGCCTTGCCTTTATACCGTTTATCCTTGATACGTTTAGGCGCATTGATCTTCTCATGCAACTTAGGACCAAGTTCGCCAACAGCACCCTCGATACCAGGAATGGTATGACACAAAGGACAACCAAGTGTATTGATCATCACATCAATCGGCTCAGACCCTGTCACAAATACAGGCGCCTCTTCACCCTCATCTTCAGCTGTTTCGGTAGGACCGTCGTCAGCTGATGGCAGAGGAACAGTTACACCGGAATAATCACCCGGTTCGTTATAAGACTGCAGATATGCAATAACAGCATTGACTTCCACAGGACTCAAACTAATAGGAGGCTTGTTGATAACTGGCATGGGGCTTTTAGTATCCCCAGCCTTACCATAACCCTTAACAACGTAGCAGGTCGGACACATCATAGATTCGCGTATATAATCTTCAGCGATCATACTGTCAAAACCACCAGCACCTGCCCTCCTGTATTCTTCAGGAATCGCACTCGGATCACCCTTCACAATACCTGCTGAAGGCTCTTTCTCTCCGACAGCGATCGGCGAGGTCTTATAGCGATCTTCCTTAACTCGCGTTGCTCCACGGGTTCCAACACCGAATAAATTCGGACATCTACCTATATTGTCTCCAGCGTCGAAAGTATGACAAAGAGGACATTGCCCCTTACCAATAGCCTTCTGACCAGCTACCTGCTGGGTGCCAAAGATAATAACCCGACCCATTTCAGCATATTCTTCCATCGTGATCTCACCAACAAATGCAGTTGCCTTTGGCGGTGGATCACTACGCTGTTGCGGTAACCAGTTTGTATATCCTGCGAGGAGCACAGATATTGTAGTCCACCAGAAAAATGCACGGATAATCGGTGGGGATTGATTTTCAATTTGCGTGCTTTTGAAAAACACACCCCAGGTAAGCAGTAATAGGAATATCGTCAGGACCACTTTACCAAAAAAGAACCCAAACTGTTCGACCTGATTAAGACCAAACATATGTGAGGCCTCGAGAAACATGACAAGTAGAAAAGCGCCAAAAATGCCTCCCCAGAATGTCGTACTAATATCTTCTCGTTCGCGGCAGTGCTTTATAACGTTGATAAACGCATAAAGGGCAAAAACCGTAAACATTATACTTAAGAACGTCCACAAAATATCACGTTGCTCTGGAAGCATCCCCCTACTCCTCTCCTTTTATGTTTCTCAATAATTAATATTGCTTAAAAGTAAAATTAACCAAAACAAGTTCAACAATTACTACTGCTGTTGAGCTGGAACCGGAACTGCATCTGGTGCCTTTGCCTCACCCTTCTTAACAGTCAAGCTAGCAACCCAGAAAACAACAACAAACTGAACCCACACAAAAAGAGTATTGAATGTCAGCATTTTACCAGCTTCGCCAATAGTCAACGTATATGCATCAGGTGAGTTATCTCGCAATACTTCCGTTACATGCCAAAACAAACGCACAGCCGAACGGATGTACCCCATAAGACCCATCAACCATGTAAACGAAATCGCAAGCAGGAAGATTGCATAAGTTCCCACTTTTGACTGAGTACCCCATTTAATATCACCCATGGACTCCGAATCCTTAAACATGGAAATATTGATTGCCGTACCCGCAAACAGCGTTGTCAGAGTGGAAGTCACCTGAGGCACCGAGAGACCTACCCGTTGGTTTGCAGGAAGAAAATAACCGTAAACACCCAAGAAGATGATGTTCAACGCCGCACCGATGAAAATTGCAGTGATCCAACAGTTACCCGCTGTTGCCCAGGGAACCGTAATTTTCTTATTCGACCTCTGGTAAAGCAAGAAACACAGAATAGTACACGTGATCATCAAGTTCACAGCTGTATTTTTTGCAGACATAACTCCAAAATGACCCACAATTGGATGTTGGGCCCCTCCCATTTCTTTCAATTCAGCAGGGGTCATTACGATCGTATGAGGGGTCATCCACATAGTAAAACATACGATGAGGAGCAGAACCATATACTTACAATACTTCATATAACGCTGAGATCCCTGCACACGCGACATACTATTGTGTAAGTAGGAGTTTGCAGCGAAGAACAGTAAACCAATCATCACCGCCTGGATGATAAACAACCAAGCCATAATCCCGCCCATCAAGGTGATACCCATCTGCTGACGGAACGCATACACTTCTTTCATCAGCCAGTAACCTGCAAAGGGCAGAGGGATCAAACCGAAAATACAAATAAACATGGCTACATAACAAACCCAATCATAATGGGCTTTAGTTTCTTCATCTTTTGCAGTCAAATAGTGATAAGCAGCATAAGCACCAACGATACCGCCACCAAATACGATATTTCCCAGGATCCTATGAACACCGACCGGATTCCATAAGGTAGAGTGGATAACGTGCCAGATATTACCCAGAAAACGACCTTGCTCGTCAATTCCACCAGGTGCCTGCATAAAAGTAGCCCAAGAATTCGCAAGATACATCAACACGGTCCCGATGAGGTTAAGCAAAACCGAAATACTACAATGAACCCACTTCAAGAAACCACCGTCGTTCATCTTATCCCAGCCATAATAATAAACGTAAAGAACACCACTCTCCGCCAGAAACATCAACGCATAAACATGCATTACCGGGCGAAAAATAGTTGCCATGTATTTAAAGAAACCTGGAAATAAAGTGATAAAAGTAAACAATAAAACACCACCTAAAATAGCTGTCCAGGAGTATGCGGTAAGACTAACTTTCATCAGATCATGGGCAAGCGCGTCGTATTTTTTAGACATCACTGGATCACTCTCTCGGCTGCGAATTCCGACGAACTCAATAAGCATACAGAAAATTGGTACCGCCAAAACAAAGCTACCAAAATACAAGTGCTGCTGGTTAGCCATCCACAAGAGAATTCGACTAGGAGCAAACTCATAATTATTGTAGTCGTTCTCTCCTAACTCAGGTGCAGGGGCACCGCTCACAGGTCCCTTAAGAGGATTCCCCTCAAAGTCCTTGTAGAAAACATCCTGACTCCACTCGATCTCAGGTTCGCCTTCTCCCTCAGCATCGTCGCCTGCAGCCATCACTTCTTTCGCAAACGCCTGCTCAGCAAAGGCCTGCTCAGCAAAAGCTTCCTTCGCGAAAGCATCTCCTGCCAACCCTGGCATCATATACACTGCAAACGCAAAAAACAGAGCAATGGGCAGAATATTTAATCTTCTAGTTTTCCCCAACATAGCCTTGTCCTCCTTTGTGGACTTAATTACTTTAAAAGTAGATTACAAAATATTAAAAACTATAATTCCTAAATCTTTAAGATAAATTATCGATTAATGGTCGCTTAAACACTATATATACCCGAACAATCACGATTCACAAAAAACCGTAGCTCTCCCCCATAGGTCCTTTAAGTATAAGGTCCTGACACCAAAAGCACCTAATAGTCACAAGAACAAAAAGGCACAATTCGAGCTAATTTTTCGATTTTTATCATGCGTGCCATACCATGTCAAGACAAAAAAAAACCATTATCCATAACTAAAACCACCTTTCCCCATTCAGTCATTTATTATTTTTTTTGTTCTCAATTCTACGGCATTCGCATGTGCGTCCAGATGCTCCATACCGGCAAGCACTCTTATCAATGGGGCTGCTTTTTCTAGAGCTTCTGGAGAGTAAGACATGATGCTGGTTCTTTTTACGAAATCATAAACTCCGAGTGGTGACGAAAACCGGGCGGTTCCGCTAGTTGGCAAAACATGATTGGGGCCAGCAAAATAATCTCCAACGGCCTCTGGAGTGTAGTGGCCTAAAAATATGGCCCCTGCGTTTTTGATTTGCTCGGCACAAGCACGAGGTTCTTTCACTGCAAGCTCTAAGTGCTCCGGCGCTATATCGTTGGCTATCTTGATAGCCTTCTCCAGAGACTCTACAACAAATAGGCGGCACTGGTCGCTAAGTGATTTTTTGATAATTTTCTGTCGGTTCAAGCGACTGACTTGTTTCTCCAACTCCTTCACCACATCCTGGGCTAATTTTTCAGAACAAGTCACCAAAATTGGAACCGCCTGCTCATCATGTTCAGCCTGGGACAATAAATCAGCCGCAATAAAATCCGCACGTGCACTACCATCCGCTACAATCAGGATTTCACTGGGCCCTGCAATCATATCGATATCCACTAAACCGAATACCATTCGTTTAGCCAACGCAACAAAAATATTACCGGGCCCTACAATCTTGTCCACTTTTGGGATCGTATCGGTTCCGTAGGCCATTGCACCTATGGCCTGAGCCCCACCTACTTTAAAGATGGAATCAACCCCAGCAATTTCGGCCGCCACGAGGACATGTGGACTGCATTGCCCTTTTGATGCCGGGCTACACATCACAACCTTCTCCACACCTGCAACCTTTGCCGGAATCGCATTCATCAACACGGACGACGGATAGGAAGCTTTGCCACCAGGAACATAAATTCCTGCAATCTCAAGAGGCCTTACACTTTGCCCCAGCAATACACCATTTTTTTCATATTCCCAGGACTGCTGATCCTGATGCTCATGAAACTCGCGGATGTTTTTTGCCGCCTGCCTCAATGCATCTACCTCTTCATCACTTACATGATTATGGGCTTCATCAATCTCACCCCGTGTCACCCTTATTTTCTCCGCAGATAATTCGTATTGATCAAAGCGACGAGTGTACTCAAGTAATGCACTATCGCCGCTCTCCTTAATTTGTTTTAGAATTTCGCGAACCGTCGCATCATGAACCACAAGGTCAAGGTCAGCCCGGCCAACGACTGCCCTTAGATTGGACTCAAAATCAAGATCAGAATGTTTAATAATTTTCATTGCATATAATCCGTAATTTTCTCAAGAGACATTCAAGGAATTAAAAAGACAGGGTGCTTAAAAATTTTTGAGTTGCGGCTCCTTCCTTATGACCTACAGCGGTCATCAACTCCAAGTGTGTTTTAAGGAATATCAAATCATCTGAACGATCCACATCATACCAGACAGGAAGAAGTTCCAACGAAACGCCATTTGATTCCAGTTTGCAGCGGGTTGCTTCCAATACAGTATCACCACCCCACGTAACACCATCAAATAAATTGGTTAACTTCTCTCTCATGCCAATTAAATAGTACCCTCCATCCACACTTGGACCCAGAACCACATCTTGCTTGGAACTAAACGCTTGCCTGATATAAGCCAAGGGCAAACTAGGACTGTCAGCTCCTATAATAATGACCTGCTCATAACCCTCAGCAAACCTTGCAGAAAAAGTACTTTTCATCCTCTCGCCAAGGTCTTTCCCTTCCTGAATAAAAATGCTTATGGATAAAGACTTATCCAGTTGCTCAAAATACCCCGAAATGCTGGATGGATAAATACCAACAAAACAATCAACAGATTCTACAGCGGTGACCGTGTCAAGGGTGTCAGAAAGAAAACAAGTATACAGTTCGCAAGTTGTTTGTAGATCCAAAAACGGATTAAGGCGTGTTTTAACCCGCCCTATTATCGGGTCGCGGGCAAAAACAATCAAAGCATTTTTATTTTGTTTTGCCATTAGAATCTCTATTTTCGCAGATAATTCATCTGACTAAAGAGGAGGACCCTGGGAGACTCCTCCTCCATAAATCGTTTGACTAGTACTTCCAAAGCCAATAAAATCTATCTTGGCATGCGTATCACTCAAATTTTCAAGGAGATCAGACCATTCTTTCCGAGTTAGACATTTCGGCATTCTACTGGATCAATACGCATTTTCAATCTCGAATATTCCTAAAGTTCATGCAGTTCATTTCTATTAAGCAGAATTTTCTGTGGCCGGGGATCATTTGTTTGGTGATTTTTCTCTGGATTAAGAAGATGCGAGGATTAGCATTAGTTTTAGCGACCGCTTTAGCGGTATCAATCGCAGATTTTTTAGGAGCAACATTAAAAGAACTAATTGCACGTGATAGACCTTGCCACGTCCTCTCTCATATAAAAGGTATTGCTAATTGTTCGAACAGCTTTTCTTTTCCTTCTAATCACGCGATAAACTCTTTCACATTTGCTACGATCATCACACGTGCCTATAAGAACTTCGCGCTTATCTTATACATTTTGGCTTTGCTGATAGGTTACTCGCGGGTTTACCTTGGAGTACATTACCCCACGGATGTTTTGAGTGGAGCCTTATGCGGTATCCTAATCGGTTACATGGGGTATAAATATTTTTACCTCAAAACATTGGGTCTTTTTAAAAATAAATTTCCTACCCTAACTAACCATGAACTCGCTGAAACAAAAATTTCTAATCATTAAACTTAGCTCCATCGGCGATATAGTTCATGCCTTGCCCTTTCTTCGGACTCTGCGAGCAAATCGTCCCAATGCTTATATCGCATGGATCATCGAGGAAAGTTTTCAGGACCTGGTCAAGGGCAATCCAGATCTCGATGAAGTGATCCCAGTCCGCACTAGATATTGGCGCAAAAATATAAACATACAGTCTTGGAATGAAATCCATCAAATAAAAAAATTATTAAAGAAACGCCAATTTGATTGGACTTTTGATTTACAAGGCCTCATTAAAACTGGGTTCATTGCTAGCATGACGAGCGCACCCAATAGAGCTGGGTTTCATCGCAGTAACTGCCGAGAAAAAATAAATGCCTGGTTTAATAATCAACGTAGTAAATATATTTCTACCGATAGTCATATAGTAGACCGTTGTCTATCACAGCTTTCCATCTTGGGAGATTTTCATCCTCAAATAGAGTTCCCCCTACCCATCGGTGAGAAGGATGAAATTATTTCTAAAGCTTTCATGGTGAAAAATAGCAAGCTCACCGAAAAGCCCATAGCTGGAATCAATCCAGGAGCCGGGTTCCCAACCAAACTGTGGAGCATAGAACGGTACGCCCGATTAGCCGACAAACTAACAGAAGAGCTGGGCTTCTCTATCCTCCTGACCTGGGGACCAGGAGAAGAAGAAATGGTCCGCAGTATCGCCGAGAGCATGAAACAAAAGTCGTGGATAGCACCTGCGACCACGATTGCCGAGTCTATTGGACTATATAAAAAACTCTCTTTATTTGTGGGAAGCGACTCGGGACCGTTTCATATTTGCTGGGCATTAGGCATCCCAACGGTTTCGGCATGGGGACCAACTGATCCAAACCGCAACGGGGCCTACTCAAAAAACCATGAAGCAGTTTTTCATAAATTAAATTGTAGTTTCTGCTGGAAACGTCAGTGTCCTTTAGGGACAACCGAATGCATGAATAAAGTAACCGTGCAAAACATGTTTGATGCTACGAAAAAAATAGCCTCCGGACATATTAAGATGCTAATCTCTCCTCAACACTCAACTCATTAAACATAAAGGTAATTCAATGGCTTTTGACAAAGAACTTTTAGAAATCCTGGTTTGCCCAAAATGCAAAGGAGAATTAGAGTTAACTCCCGAAGAAGACGGGCTTGACTGCAACGCATGCAAACTAAAATATCTCATCCAGGATGACATTCCTATCATGCTCATCGATCAAGCACAACCATTGCCTTAAACGCACTGCCACTTGGCGAAAAAAACCATGGCCGAACTGGCTCGCAAAATAGAACGTCTCGCAAAGCATACTCTGTGGGCTATCATTGGATTTTTTTTTGGTAAAAAAAAATCTCCCCCTCTTCCTATAAATTTCACATCTGCCTCTTCTATATTGGTAATAAGAACCGATCGTCTGGGAGACGTCGTTTTATCAACACCCGTTTACGAATCCATCAAAAAATCATTTCCGCATCTTCGAGTAAGTGTAATAGTGAACCGCAGCAACATGCCTATCCTGACTGACAACCCAAATGTAGACAAAATAATCCCCTTTAGCCCCAAAAACCTCGGAACCATCATCAAACAACTCCTATGCAATAGGTTTGATATCGCATTTACATTAAATAAAAAGTTTAGCGTCATTGCTTCGTTTCTTGCTCTAATCAGTAAAGCTCAATATAAGATAAGTTACGCCCACGATGAAACAATCTGGCTCTACGATATCCGTTTACCTATAGACAACCAATCTCGCCACGAAAGCTTAAATAACCTTGAACTGCTAAGCTATGCGGGATTGACAAAAATTTCAAAATCTCCACGCCTGTATTTCAATGAAGCAGAGGAAAAAAAGGTCTCCACGATACTAAACGCACTACGCAAATACCCAGAACTCCCACTCATACTAATAAAACCAGGAACACGTATCGGAAAATGGGGATGGAAAGTCGAAAACTTTCAAGTCGTAGCTGAAAAACTATCCAGTTCGAAAAAAGGAGAAGTTTTATTCATTTGTGGTCCAGGCGAAGAACCATTAATAGACCGTATCAATAAACAGGCAAACTCAACCATTGATCGTTTGCCAGTTCTTTCGATAAAAGAGTTAGCGCTAGCTATAAAAAAAAGCGACCTGCTGTTTTGCAATCACACAGGCATAATGCATTTTGCTTCGGCAGTAGAAACACCTGTGGCAGTGATCTTCAAACATGGCGAAACAGCACGATGGGGACCAACCAATACTCCTCATATCATTCTCGAAGAAAAAAACTCGAATGTTCTCTCACCAAAAATAGTGGTAGATCAAATCAACCAATTACTAACTAACACCCAGGCTCGCAAAACTATATAATATCCACTTGTTCTGTTAACCTGTTTTTTAAGAAATTTCTCCATTGGCAAGTAACCTAACTATTTTAAATTAGACCGCTGTAAGTATATTTTAAAATTACTTAACACTACATACGCATAAAAAATTTCACAGGTACTATCACTTAGAGACCCATGATGAACAAACCTCAGGCATTACACAATTCGCTAACAGGAATCAAAGGACTGGTTTTTAACGAACCGTTACTCTTTGAAATGGGATCCCCGGGTCGCACAGCCTACTCACTCCCAAAATGTGATGTCCCTGAAGTGGAACTTGAAGCAATTCTTCCTGCCACAGAAATTCGTAATCCCATCGACAACCTTCCCGAACTAACGGAACTCGATGTTGTTCGACACTTCACAAGGCTCTCACAATGGAACTTTAGTATAGACACCAATTTTTACCCGCTTGGCTCCTGCACGATGAAATACAATCCAAAGGTCAACAACGAAACCGCCAACCTTTCCGGATTTGCACAGCACCATCCATACACACCTGAGACTCTTTCGCAGGGAAGCCTTCAACTTATGTTTGAACTGCAAGAATACCTCAAAGAAATAAGCGGTATGGCGCATGTAAGCCTGCAACCTGCAGCCGGAGCACACGGTGAATTGGCAGGCATGCTCATGATTCATGCGTATCATTCGACTCAAGGGACACAGCGAAAAAAAGTCATCCTGCCCGACTCTGCCCATGGAACTAATCCAGCTAGCGCAGCGTTATGTGGATACAGCGTTATTCAAATACAGTCCGACGAACGTGGCCTCATCGATCCCAAAAAATTAGAGTCGATAATGGATGAAGAAACTGCAGCCATAATGCTGACCAATCCAAATACTCTAGGAATATTTGAAACTGACATATTAAAAATCAGTGAAATTGTTCACAGTAAAGGGGGCCTGGTTTACTGTGATGGGGCAAACCTAAATGCGATAATGGGAAAAACAAAATTGAACCGCATGGGTGTAGATGTTTTACACTTTAACCTACATAAAACATTTTCCACACCTCACGGAGGGGGAGGACCCGGAGCTGGTCCTATAGGGGTCGCCGAAAAACTATCACCTTTTCTTCCAAAGCCTATCATCGAACATGCTGACGGGAAATACACGCTTAACCATGACCGCCCTGATAGTATTGGAAAAATGAAAGCTTTTTATGGGAATTTTGGCATCCTCGTTCGAGCCTATACCTACATCAGATCGCTAGGACCAGAAGGAATTAAACAGGTAGCAGAAATGGCGGTTCTCAACGCCAACTATATCAAAGCCTCGCTCTATAAACACTATCATCTACCCTATAACGGACCCAGTCTGCATGAGTGCGTATTCAACGACAAGCTTCAACTCAAAAACAAAGTGAGTACTATGGATATCGCAAAAATGCTCATCGACTATGGGTTTCATCCTCCCACAGTTTACTTTCCTTTGGTCGTCAAGGGTGCATTGATGATCGAGCCGACTGAAACTGAATCAAAGGAAACACTCGATGACTTTATCGTAACCATGAAAAAAATAGCTGAACTCGCAGAGACCAAACCGGAAGTTTTTCACAATGCCCCTCATATGCCTGTCGTTTCTCGCCCAGATGAAATCACGGCCGCCCGCAACCCAAAGCTTAGATGGAAACCAGAAAGGTCAGAACTCTCTTAGAAAATATTTAGGAACCACTATTTTTGTTCTACTGATCTTGAAATAGTTTTCATTAAAACTCTTCTTAAATACGACAATGCAATATAAAAATTTTTGGAGATTTTTTTCTACCACTATTTCTAGTCAGTGAAACTCAAGGAAACACTACAAAAAGAGAGCTTGAATAAGAAGGAGAGCGAGTGTTGTCACAAGGACGGCTCCAATGAGGTTTAGAGCAAATCCAGCACGTGACATCGCCGGGATCGTTACCCATCCACTCCCAAATACGATAGCATTAGGAGGTGTCGCAACAGGCAGCATAAATGCAAACGATGCCGAAAGTGTTGCAGGTAACATGAACATTAGCGGGTGAAAACCAGCAACCACAGCCGCGGCCCCCATCACAGGTAAAATTATAGTAGATGTAGCAGTGTTGGATGTAAGCTCGGTCAAAAACGTGATTCCCAAACACACGAATAAAACTACAGCCCATAAAGGAAACGACGACAACCCGGTCAACTGATTCCCTATCCAACCCGTCAATCCCGTTTCAGTAAACCCCGAGGCAAGAGCAAACCCACCACCAAACAATAGTAGTATTCCCCAAGGCATACGTGTCTCTACTGTTTTCCAGTCAAGAAGAAAATATTCACGCTGATCGTTTTTCACAATTCCTTCTCTATAATTAACAGGAAGGAGCATTAATAAAACACCCATTATCATTGCAACTGTTGAATCGTGAAACATTTCAGGATTCGGAAACAAACCAGACCATCCGGGCATTGTGACTGACCCCAACACGAGGGGCTTACGAAAAATCCACATCAAAGCGGTCATGGCAAAAATGCATGCAACCATTTTTTCTGGCCGAGTAATTCTCCCTAAAGATTCGAGTTCATGCTTAACAACATCTTCGTTGCCCTTGGAAAGTTCAATTCGATTCAACGAAACAGGGGATACAAACTTACAAAGATAAATCCATACAATGGGAATAAAAAGAACTACCACGGGAATGGCCATCGCCATCCATTCCGCAAAACTGATTTCAGGGTTTTCCGGATAAAGGTTTTTATAAAATCCAGCAAAAACAATATTAGGGGCTGTTCCAATTAGTGTACCAACCCCTCCAATGCTAGCCGAGTAAGCTAACCCGAGCATGAGTACTAATCCCAAACTTTCTATCACTCGCTGTTCTGAAATTTTATCATGCCTTCCATCTAAAGTAGATTGGCGGGCAACTTGCTTCACAACTGCCATCCCTACAGGAAGAAGCATCATGGTCGTAGCTGTGTTTGAAATCCACATAGACAAAAAAGCTGAAGCCATCATAAAACCCAGCACGATCCGTTTAATTCCTACTCCTATCAGCACAATAATCCATAATGCTAAGCGCTTATGAAAATTCCATTTCTCCATAGCCAACGCAATCATAAATCCACCTAAGAAAAGAAACACGAAGTGGTTGGCATAGTTAGGCGCAACCTGTTTACTCGACATGATTCCCAACAGCGGAAAAAGAATTAGAGGGAGGAGCGCTGTAACAGCGATAGCAGTCCCCTCACCAATCCACCAGCAGGCCATCAAAACAATGACTGCCAAGAATCGTTTCCCAGGAAAAGTCATTCCCTCTGGAAGTGGCATAAACAAAACAATTGAAAACAATATCAAACCACCCACTAGTACAAAAATTTTACTCTTGAATAAAGGCGGCAAATCAGTCAACACATCCTCCTTGCATGGTAAAGCGCGTTCCTATTCATCTTTTATTTTATTAACTTACTTTCCTTTTACATAAATCAAGAAAAGCGGCAACACCTAATCACTGACACAAGAAAAGAACCCACATCACATCAAAGGTAACTACTACTGCAAGTATTTTTTAAACAAAATAGAAGTTTTGATCATGCTTTTTATTTTTCCTTAAAGAGGCAAAAACTATTGTTAAGGAAAAAGAATCGCAACCACTCACACTAAGACTTAAAAGCGTGGACGAGCATTAGGCTAGAATTTTATCTAACCTGGCAGTAGAAATAATGTGTTTATCCATCCCCAATTCCTGAGGCGAATAACCTAAAGCCAAAGCCACTAGTTGCGGTAAATGTAGAATTGGAATCGAACAGCCCTTCTTATTCATTCTATCTATTTCGGGTTGATAGGCATCGAGGCTTAGGTGGCATAAGGGGCATCCGGTCACCACGCAGTCAGCCCCACTATCGATGGCATCGATAAGAGCATTGCCCGCCATATCATGTGAGGCATTTTTGTTCATCATAATAATAGGAAATCCGCAGCATTTGGTACGACTATCATAATAAACTGGTGTAGCACCCAGGATTTCAAAAATCTCTTCCATCCCAGTCGGATTGTCAGGATCTTCATATAAGGATAATCCTGATGGACGCAAAACATAACATCCATAAAAAGCCGCCGTTTTGAGTCCTGTTAACGGACGCTTAACTTTATCCCGTAAAAGCTTTAATCCTTCCTCAGTACCAAGGACATTAGCAAAGTGTTGGATTTTTATTTTTCCACCAGCATAATGGTGTCCACCTTCCTCGAGCACATTATTAACTTTTTTCTTATAGGAAGGATCGGAGTCGACATGACTTTCTGTTTTTTTTAAAATTCCTTGACAGGTAGAACAGATGGTAACAAGATCCAAATCCTGCTCTTCAGCTATTGCAATGCTACGGGCATTCAATGCATCTGCCAAAAGTGGATTTTTTTCAGAAACCACCCCGGCTCCACAACATGCAGCACTTTTCATCTCAATGAATTCTATACCTAGCCCTTCAGCAGATTTAATCGTTGAAAGCATTAACTCTCGAGTAGCTCCTTTGGCCACGCATCCTGTAAACAAAGCAAATTTCATCACTCATCTAGCTCCATATAAATCCGCTTAACATCCTCTACTTCGTCGATAGACTTATGAAAAACCGGTGGATTCTTTCCTTTAAATAACATACGTAACCCAACCGGCAACAAATCAAACAACCCCCTAAAATTAAAAAATCCCACTGACTCTACAGGAATAATATTTTCATTGAGCCTACCGCTCGATTTTACCGACTTTGTAAATGACAGCGCGTGACGGGCACCATTATTGTTGGTCACACCCTGCTCCAAAGCGACCGTCATTATTTCTTTAATTCGATCAAAGGGCCGTGCAGGTTTGGGGCATCGTTCAACACATTCCCCGCAGTGAGTGCAATCCCAAATTCCACCTGGTTTACTCAAATTTTTCACGCGTTCCAGCGTTTTCCCATCGCGTGAGTCCTGCACAAACCGCTGTGCCTTAGCAAGGGCAGCTGGTCCTAAAAAATCCTCATCAACCTCAAGAACATTACAGTCTGAATGACATGATCCACACATGATGCAAGTGCTTGAATCGTCAATAAGGCTGAACTGCTCAGGCGACTGAACTCTCTCTTTCTCGGGTGCTTTTTGTTTTGGCTGCAGGTAAGGACTGACCTTATTAATTTTTTCCCAAAAAGGTTCAAAATCAACCGCAAGGTCCTTAATCGGTTTCATATTGCCCAAAGGTTCTAATACAATAGTATCACCTTTAACCAGGTGAGTAGCTTGGCGCTGGCAAGCTAGTGTGGCATGACCATTAGCCTTTACCGCACAAGATCCACATATTGCGCTTCGGCAGGACATGCGATATGTTAAACTGCCATCCAGAGTCCACTTGATCTCGTTCATACAATCCAACAAGGTCAAGTCTTCCTGAACATCCAATTTAAAATCTTCAAAATAGGCCTCGCCCTGCTTCTCTGGATTATATCTTTTAATCTTAAAAGTAATAATCATCAATATGTTCTTTCAGCAGGTTGATGTTTAGTGATCACCACCGGCTTATACTTGATCTCGATTCCATCATCTGTCTTATATGCCAAACTATGCTTCAAAAAATTTTCGTCATCACGTTTGGGGTAGTCTGTCCGGGAATGTCCACCACGACTTTCTTTACGATCAAGGGCTCCTTTAGCGATGATTTCAGCCATCGCTAACATATTTTCAAGTTCCAAAATTTCGTAGATTTCTGTGTTGAACAACTTCCCTTTATCTGTGATTTTTCCATTTTTAAACTTCTCTTGAAGCTTTTCGATGGTCTCAATACAAGTTTTCAATTGCTTCTCTTCTCGGAAAACACCGCAATTTTCTGTCATTACTTTTTTCATTTGGTTGCGAATATCATTATAGCTTTCATCACCATTCTGTTGAAAAACACCCTCAAATTGCTCAAGTACTTTGGTTTTTTCATGGCTTTCATTAACAGGGGCGTGGTCAACCTTCATTGCATATTCAAAAGCAGACTTACCAGCACGTTCGCCAAAAACTACTGCTTCTAAAAGTGAATTTGTCCCCAACCTGTTGGCTCCATGGACTGAAACACATGCACATTCGCCAGCAGCAAAAAATCCTTTCACATGGGTTCCTTCTGCATCGGTTATAACCTGCCCAAACTTATCAGTTGGAATTCCTCCCATCGAGTAGTGCGCTGTTGGCTGTATGGGCAAGGGGTCTTTAACACAATCAACACCAATAAAGTCAATCCCTAGCTGTCTAATCTGTGGTAAACGCTCCATGATACGTGCCTCACCTAAGTGCCTCAAGTCAAGATGGATAATGTCTTTCCCATCAACACCCCGTCCAGCATCCATCTCACTTTGCTCTGCTCGCGCCACGATATCTCTAGGCGCCAGTTCCATTCGTGAAGGAGCATATTTGTCCATAAACCGCTCACCCTCACCATTAAGCAAATAGCCACCTTCACTTCTAGCTGCTTCAGAAAACAAAATTCCTTGTCGGTAGAGTCCGGAAGGATGATACTGGACAAATTCGGCATCTTCTAAAGGGATTCCTGCCCGGAACGCAGCCATAACACCGTCCGCAGTACTCGCAAACGCATTGGATGTAATATTAAAAACTCGCCCATATCCCCCTGTCGCAAAAATCACAGCTTTAGCCTGCATAACTTCTACGGCACCCGTACGAATGTCACTGACTACGATTCCATTGCAGCGATCACCATCGAGGACTAGCGAATGCATATACCATTCAGAGTAAATTTTGATCGATTTTGAACGTTTTAAAAGCTGCTCGTGTAAAGCATGTAATATGGCATGACCGGTTCGATCTGCAGAAAAACATGCCCTAGGTTTGGAGTGCCCACCAAAACTACGTTGTGCGATCTTCCCATCAGGTGTACGACTAAACACACAACCGTAATGTTCCAATTCGTATATCACTCTAGGGGCAGCCTTGACAAATTCCTCTACCGCATCTTGGTCATTAAGGAAATCGCCTCCCTTAACTGTGTCATACAGGTGTTCCTCCCAACTGTCAGATTCAGAATTTCCTAGCGAAGCTGCTATCCCCCCCTGCGCAGCTCCTGAATGAGAACGAGTAGGGTAAACTTTGCTCAAAATAGCAACATCTAGCCCCTCACAAACTTCCAGGGCAGCCCTCATACCCGCCAACCCAGAACCAACAATAACTACGTCGTGCTTAATCAAAATTCACCTCTTTTTTGCTAAATTCTACCTTATCCACAAACCACAAAAAACAGCATCATAGTAGACCAACACAATTTTACAACCCCTTATTTAAAACTAAAAACCTCTTTAAAGATATGCATTTGTTCTACGTTACTCTACCTTAGAAAGGTTAAAGCAACTGGCAGGAATAATCACCTGCATATCGAGCCAAAAATAAAATCAGGCATTCAATCACTTATGCCTACAAACTGTCAAGAAAAATGAGTTTCATGGTTGCAAAACCACCCAGAGAAACTATAATAACTGAATAGATAAACTAACCTGTTGTATTGAAAACTCCTCCCTGCATAGTCGGACGTTTATTGTTGGAACTCAATACTCTCTATTCCACAGCCTGGAGCACTAATTGAACCAGATTACATTTGACTCCCTACCCATTCCTGAAGTCGTTCTAAAGGGTATTAGAGATGCAGACTTTGAATACTGTACTTCAATACAAGAAAAAACTCTTCCGATATCCCTTTCAGGCAAAGACATCGCCGGACAAGCCCAGACTGGAACAGGGAAAACAGCTGCTTTCCTTATCACTCTGTTTACCAAGCTTCTAAATAACCCAAAACCCAAGCCCAATATTAAAGGATGGGTGGCCCCGAGGGCTCTAGTGATAGCTCCAACACGCGAGTTGGCGAGGCAAATTGAAATCGACGCACGCCTGATTGGTGGACACTGTAAACTAAGCATCATATGCATCTATGGAGGAATGGACTACGAAAAACAACGTAACCAGATTAAAAACGGAGCGGATATTTTTATCGTCACTCCAGGTAGAATTATTGATTATTACAAGCAAAAACTGTTTAGCCTAAAAGAGCTGGAAGTCTTAATAGTGGATGAAGCCGATCGCATGTTTGATATGGGATTCATTTTAGACCTACGGTACTTGTTCAGAAACTGCTCTCCTTATCACAAAAGGCAATCTATGCTGTTCTCAGCCACTCTGAATTACAAAGTTATGGAGTTGGCCTACATGCATATGAATAATCCAGTAAAAGTAATGGTTGAACCTGGGAAAGCGGTGGTCGATGAGATAAAACAACAACTATACCACGTAGGCCTACATGAAAAGTTCAATCTCTTGCTCGGTCTCCTGAAAAAAGAAGCCGGGGAAAAAGTTCTGATTTTTTGCAACACAAAAATGTGGGCGGAACGATTAGAATTACTGCTCAAGCATAATGGCTACGTAGCGGCGCTGATCAGTGGTGATCTTCACCAAAAAAAACGTATCAGCGTACTGGAAGATTTCAAAACGGGAAAACTGAATATTTTAATCGCCACAGACGTAGCTTCACGAGGGATTCACGTAGATAATATAACTCACGTCATAAACTATGACGTTCCCCAAGACCCCGAGGATTATGTTCATCGAATCGGGCGTACCGCAAGAGCTGGCGCGAAAGGGACGGCGATTACGCTATGCTGTGAAAACTATGCGTTCCACCTTGATCGTGTTGAGCAGTACTTGAAAAATAAAATTCCGGTTGAGTGGGCTGAAGAAGAATTATTCTTATCTGCAAAGGAAGGTGCTCCACCTCTCAAAAGGCGATCTCCAATAAAAACAGGCAGTCGTAACCAAACTGGGAAACCACACCAAAGTCGGACTAGCCGTAATTCTAAAAGCCAAAGTCGCCGTCCCTTCTCAAAAGCACACCATTAAAATTCTCAAAAAAAAATAATAAAACAAAACACAAAAAATATTTACGTGCTATTGAGTAGCATAGAAAAACAAACAGTCTCTGCCTAGCCATATTTTTTCTTTTTATTTATTCAACATTTGATTAAATATCCTCTCGTCGATTATTGCTACCCCAAGTTTTTTTGCTTTATCGGCTTTAGAACCCGCATCTGCTCCCAAAACAACGTAATCTGTTTTTTTTGACACGTTGGAAGTAACTCGACCACCCAATGCTGAGATTTTCATTTTTGCCTCATCGCGGGTAAAGGACTCTAACGAACCTGTCAAAACAAACTGCTTCCCAAGGAGTCCATCACCTACAGTCTCCCCTATCACCTTCATTTCCACACCAAGTTCTCTAAGACGTATTATTTCTTCATTATTAGAGCGTAAACTGAAAAAATCTACCAAGCTTTTAGCAACGGTCTCCCCTACTTCCATAACAAACTGTAATTCCTGGGTCTTTGCATTTTGAAGGTTTGACATGGAGTGAAAGTGCCTGGCTAAAATAACTCCTGCTCTTTGACCAACATGACGGACTCCCAAAGCATGAAGCAAACGCGCCAGTCCTGCCGATTTGCTTTTTTGTATCGCCTCGACTAAATTCTTTGCCGATTTATCAGCCATGCGTTCTAGCTTTACCAAACTACAATGATCTAATTTATAAAGATCCGAAAAATTATGAACCAAACTACTTTCTACAAGTTGTTCAATAATAGAGGAACCCAGGTGGTCTATATCCATAGCATTCCTTGATGCAAAATGAAACAACCGCTCTTTTAACTGCGCAGGACAACAATAATTGACACAACGCAATATCGCTTCTTTCTCGGGGCGAAATAAAGCTCCCTTACATTCTGGGCACTGAACAGGCATTTTAAACGAGGGACCTCGTTTCACCTTAGTCGATTGGATCACCTTAACTACTTTTGGAATAATCTCCCCAGATTTTTCTATCACTACCCTATCGCCAACGCGTATATCCTTTCGCTGGATTTCATCTTCGTTATGCAGGGTGGCACGACTAACTGTTGAACCAGAAATAAATACAGGAGTGAGGAGTGCTACAGGGGTTATCGCCCCCGTCCGCCCAATCTGACAAACAATATTTTCCACCTTTGTCTCTGCTTTTTCTGCCTCATATTTGTAGGCGACTGCCCATCGTGGAAACTTAGAAGTCGCACCTAATTGTTTTTGAAAATCCAAAGAATTGACCTTAACGACTAACCCATCAACATCATACTTTAGGTTATTTTTTGCAATCCTCCATTTGTCTATATAAGGCAGAACACCCTCAAATGTCCCACAAATGTAGCGGTTCACGTTTAACTTAAACCCCAACCTTTGCAACATATCCTGAGTACCGCTGTGAGTCTTGACGCGAGCAGACTCCATGCCTATACCATAAACAAAAATATCAAGTTTTCGAGAAGCAGTAATTACAGAATCCAACAAACGCAATGACCCTGCGGCGGCATTTCTGGGGTTTACAAATAGCGGTTTATCATCTTTCTCCCTAGCTTTATTGAGTTCCCGAAAACTTTCTCGAGGCATAAAAACTTCGCCCCGCACTTCTAAAAAGTCAATTTTTTCCTTGTCCATTGGGATAGTGAGCGGGATAGATTTGATGGTCCTCAAATTGGCTGTTATATCCTCACCCTCTTTTCCATCCCCCCTAGTCGCTCCTTGAACAAAAACTCCATTTTCATAAGTAAGCACTACCGCCAGACCATCAAATTTAAGTTCCACAAAATACTCGATGTCTTTCAATACAAAGTTTCCCAAGCCTTTAAGAATCCTTGCATGAAACTCTCTCAACTCATCAACACTGTATGTATTATCGAGACTAAGCATTGGGGTGTTGTGCGTCACGGTATTGAATTTTTTAGATACCTTACCGCCCACCCTCTGAGTCGGGGATTCCTTGCAAACAAACTCGGGGAATTTTTCTTCTAGATCTTGCAACTCCCGCATTAGCAAATCGTACTCACGATCTGAAATCACGGGACTATTATTTACGTAATAAAGAATATCGTGTTGCCTAATATCCTTACGCAAAAGTTCAATTTGTCTTTTGCTCTGTTTTAACATGGCAATTATTTCGTGAGCTACCTACACAAAGAATTAAATGACCACTGCACAAAATCAACATAAAAAACAGTCATGATTTTAGTGCGTTTCTACTATCTGGAAGGAGTTTGTCATCTAAGCCACCAGGTTTTAGAACACTCACCGGACGTAACGAGAAAAATTTCAAAGCGTGTAAGAAGTATGCTAAAAAGTGAGCTTCTATTGCAGACAAGTAATTTCTTAGAAATCAAGATGGTTTATAGCTCGTATGCTTTCCCTATTGTACCTAGACAATTGATTATGTGGAAGGTCAAGGTTCCAACGTCACGTAGTATCCATTCCGCCCTCTTTGAATCAGAATAAGAATACTGTCACGCCCTGCGGCCTTCACTATAGCTGCCCTAAAGTCTTTTTCATTTTCAATTCTTACCTGATTGACCTGACGAATGATATCCCCTGACTGAATCCCTATCTTACCACCCACGCTATTTGGAGTCACGCTTGTCACAACAACACCTTGATTGGTTGCCAAACGATATTTTCTCGCTAATGATTGTCGAATTTCATTCACAGTAAACCCCAACCAATTTTGTACGTAGTTAACCACTCGACTTTCGGGAAGCAACGAAACTTTCAAAGAAACAGACATCTCCTTACCGTCCCGCAATATTTTCATATAAATTATATTCCCTACTGGATAAGTTGAAACTCGCTCGCTGTAGTCAGACTTATCACTGACCTCATTATTCTCTAAAGACAAAATAACATCCCCTCGCTTTAAACCAGCTCGTGCGCCAGGACTTCCTTCCATAATTTGCGTGACAACCACACCTCTTACTCTATCAATATGAAAAAAACGGAGCATTTCCTTAGTCATACCTTGCACTGATACGCCTAACCATCCACGCCGAACTTTGCCATAGCGAATAAGGTCGTTGATAATTCGCTTAGCCTTGTTGATAGGAATAGCAAAGCCAATTCCTTCGGCTTGTTTAAAAATAGCCGTGTTGATTCCAATTAGCGAGCCGTTAATATTGAGGAGAGGACCACCGCTGTTCCCAGGGTTGATTGAAGCATCCAACTGAATAAACCCCCTGTAAACTCGATTTTTGCCCCCCTTAATACTACGATGAAGAGCACTTATAATTCCTGTAGTTACCGTATGTTGGAGCCCAAAAGGGTTTCCGATCGCTATCACTGTTTCCCCAATCATCAAGTCATCCGATCGACCCAAGTCGACATGAGGCAGGTTTTCTTTAGTTTTAATTTTAATGACTGCTAAATCAGACTTAATATCTGCGCCTACTAAGCGCGCATCAAATTCACGTTTGTCTATAAGGGTTACTTTAATACTAGTTGCTTTTGCGACAACGTGTTCATTTGTGAGAATATACCCTTCAGGATGAATGATTACACCGGATCCAAGACTCCTGCGGTTATTATTTAAACGTGGGAAAAATTCTTTGAAAAATTGATCAAAAAATGGATTACGTGAATCTCTAAATGGATTTCGTACTGCGGGTACAGCTTCTTCCGTATTAATATTAACAACAGAGGCCCCTATTTTCTCTACTGCCTTAACAATTGGGGTTCTGCGGGCACCCTCTTCCGCCCAACTAACAGATCCAAACAAGAAAATGATTAAAATGAGTAATTTTACGCAAACCTGAGAATAATTCATTGAGAAAAACTGAAGACGGCAAGCCTTGAGGCTTGCCGTTAGAAGAAAAGCAATTCTTTAACTAGCAGCAAATGCTGCAATATCATTTAATCCTAACTGCAATGTAAATGGTTGTTCCACCCCTTTTGATAAGAAATAAAACTGTACGTCCTTTTTTAATAGCACCAAGTGAACGTTTATACTCGGACATATTCTTGACCGGCTTTCGGTCAATTTCTGTAATAACATCACCACGCTTAATCCCTGCTTCTGCAGCAGATTGTCCTGCCGTAACATCTGACACTAAAACACCATCTTCACTGCCCAAATCTAAGCTCTGAGCTAATTCAGGTGTTATGTCCTGGCCTTGCATACCTAATGGATCTTCTGTAGCGCCTCCTTGTGCTAATTTTTGTTCACCATCTTTTAGTATTGCAATATGAACATTGAGTGTCACCGAGTTCCCGTCACGAACAACTACAACATTGACATCCGTATCCGGGGTTGTTTGCGCTACTATTTTTGGCAATTGCTCCATATTATTTACCTTGTAACCATTAAACTCAACAATCACATCCCCGCGCTGTATTCCTGCCTTAGCCGCTGGACCCTCAGGAATAACATCTCCTACCAAAGCACCTTTATTATCTTTGAGTGAAAATGATTTAGCCAAGTCTGGTGTGATTTTTTGAATCATCACACCCAACCATCCTCGTGTAACTTTTCCTTTTTCGCGCAAATCGGTTAAGATTGATTTAACCAAATTTGCAGGAATGGCAAAACCAATTCCAACATTTCCACCACCAGGGCCACCCCCCGATATAATAGCTGTATTGATACCTATGACTTCTCCCTTGATGTTTATCAACGGACCACCACTGTTCCCAGGATTAATAGACGCATCTGTTTGGATAAATTCGTCGTAAGCACCCGCACCTATATTTCTACCCTTGGCACTAACAACGCCTACTGTTACGGTATGGGGTAACCCGAATGGGTTACCAATAGCTACTACCCATTCTCCAACTTCTAATTTATCGGAATCACCCATACGCAAATAAGGAAAAGGCGTATTGTCACCGTTTTCTCTGTTAATTTTGATCAAAGCAATATCAGTTTTAGGGTCAGTACCGATCAACTTCGCAGTATATTCATTATCGTCGTCTAAATTAACGAGAATCTCATCAGCTCCTTCAACGACATGATTGTTAGTTAAAATATATCCATCCGCATCAATGATAAATCCTGATCCAGTTCCTCCTCTCCGGGGAGGCTTACCTTGACCTGGCCCTGGTCGTTGTTGTTGTTGTTTGAAAAATTTATCATAGAAGTCACGAAACTGATCCTTCTGTCCTCGATGTCCGGGATTCTTAAATCTATCACTAGTCTTCCGTGTCTTTGCCTTCACGCTGACATTAACTACAGCTGGGTTATGTTGTTTTGCAATATCGACAAAAGTGTTACTCGTCAATGGCATAGATTCAGAACTCAGGGCCCACGCCCGACCCATCGATTGATAAGAGTTGTTTTCAACATCAAATGAAATAGGAAAGCAAAAACCCACAAGAAAAAACCATGGGAACATAATCTTAGTGATATTAAAATTCATCAGAAAACCTCGCTCCTTAATAAAAAATTTTATTGATGCTTCCCCTAAAAACTTTTAACGCTTTTCTTCCTTAACATAAATCTAAGCCTATCACTAAAACTTCAAGATTTTTTGAATTTAATAGCCTTATAGAGTAAATCGAAAATCACCTAACAAACCTACATAGGAGTAAATGGAACTCAACAAAATATAATGAATGTTAACCATTTAAATATTATATAACGCCAAATTATTTATTAACAACCCCTATTCCCGCTCACCTAAATTTTTATTGACTCCACCTTCTACTTTCAAGATAATTGTCAATAGCATTAAATGCTTCACCTGCAACACCGCCCAAAATAATATTGGGCATAGCGCCTAAATCGATCTTTACATACGTAAAAAAAAGAACCCTATGCAGGGTCCCATTATAACCTTATTCTACAAAAGCGGCATATATTTATGAGTCTTTTTCTGTCTGCTCTAGGGCTAGTGATGATCTTCGAAGGAGTCCCTTACTTTTGCGCCCCCTCTCAGGTGAAAATTTTCGCTCAAAAAATCGGGGAGGTTCCTGATCAGGTTTTAAGAGTCATCGGCTTTGCCTTGATGTTAGCTGGCCTAACAATTGTTTATTTAGGGAGATCTTTTTTTGGAAATAATTAAATATAATCTATCAACTGTTTTTTCAGGAATAATCATTTTTTCGTCTCTTGCTTTTTTCAACGGTTGTGCTGGGTTGGATCAATTCGAAAAGCAAGTTCCACCGGAACCTGCAATCATAAACAATGCTCTCCCCTTCCTCGACGTTCCGGTTCCTAATGGTTTTAACAGAGACCAATCAAAATCATTTATTTACGAATCAGGCAGTAATGACTTGAAAGTTGGACGCCTGTTCTTTAATGGAACCGCGGGTTTAAAACCAACGGTTGAGTTCTACCAGAATGAAATGATAAATAAAGGATGGACGCTCACAAACTCGATGGCAAGCACTGACACGATTTTAAACTACAGAAAAGAAGGTTGGGTCTGCACGGTTATCATTAGACCGCGCTCATTCAGTCGATCTATCGTAGAAATACAAATAGGGCCAGTACAAATGCAATCTAAATGATTCCATCTTCAGGTGTAAGAAAACCACCCTTTTTTTCTACCATACAAAGCAACCGTAATGCTTGATAAGGACCCCTTACCGCGCCAGCTTATATTGGATTTCCCCACGCAGTCTGAATACTCATTTTCAAATTTTATCGTTTCAGATGGTTCAAAGATCGCCTTTGATGCAGCCCGCCAATTTTGCAGTGATTCATCCCCATTTAACACACTATATTTTTTTGGCAGTAAAAATCTAGGCAAAACGCACCTTCTACTTTCCATTGGGAATCAGTCTGCTTCTATGAATAAAAAAGTTCTGTATGTTCACGGTTCAGACTTTGTAAAAAAAACAGACGAAAGTTCGAATGGCTCTTCAAGAGAATTGTTATCAATTCTTTCCAACATCGACCTATTTCTACTCGATGCGGTAGATTATATTGATGGGAAGCGCACTTCTCAAGAAACACTTTATCTCATCATCAACTCTCTTATTGAAAAAGAAAAAAAAATTGCATTCGCCGGCAACTTTAACCCTGCAAAATTAAAAAACACGGAAAACTATCTAATATCACGTTTTCAGTGGGGCATGTCTACGGAACTTAAGCCCATTGACGACAAAACAACTGCGAAGATCATTGCCAAACTAGCGAAGGATATTAGACTGGTTTTACCCGAAAAAGTAATAGTCTATCTCCTCACGCGCATGCCAAGAGATTTCATATCGATTAAGCATGCTATAACGAGCATCAATCAAGCATCTTATATCCAGAAAAAGAAAGTGACCGTACCTTTGGTCAAGGAAACCTTGAACCTGCCGTAGGCAATCATGAAACAGGCGCGCCATAACATAGCTTTTTCACTTGAACGCGTCGCGCAAAACCACCCAAATCAAACAGCGATTACCGAATCGCATACAGGCACTTCCATTTCATTTAAAGAGTTAGATGATGAGAGTTCCCGCATTGCTTCAGGGCTAAACCAATACGGATTTAAAAAAGGTGATCGTGTTCTACTATTTATTCCTTTCAGCATAAAGTTCATTTCTGTTGCATTTGCCCTATTTAAAGCGGGGGCGATACCAATACTCATTGATCCCGGATTAGGGAAAAAAAATTTTCTAAGGTGCATCAAGAAAACCGAAGCGCGGGGAATCATTGCGACCCCAGCCGTTCATTTAGCATTAATGTTTTTCCAAAAATATTTTCGCAACTTGAAACACAGGGTCACTACCAACTCATGCTGGTTTTGGAAAGGGTGTACCCTTAGAGATATCGATAACATGGCTAAACCTAGCTTTACTTACGATGACACATTTCCTAATGATCCTGCGGCCATATTATTTACAAGTGGAAGCACCGGTTCTCCTAAAGGAGTTGTATATACCCACGAGATGTTTTCCCGGCAACTAGAGGTGCTACGTTCCTGCTACAAGATCCAATTCGGAGAAATAGATCTTTCTACCTTCCCACTATTTTCATTGTTTGGAGTGGGAATCGGCATGACATCAATTCTCCCCCAAATGGATTTCACTCGCCCCGCAAAAGTTGACCCTGAAAAAATTTTAAATACGATCACCCAATATAAAGTGACTAGCGGGTTTGGTTCGCCGGCATTATGGGACACAATCAGCCGTTATTGTATTTCAAACAATCAACACCTTCCTTCTCTTAACAGAATTTTAATGGCAGGTGCACCCATTCCTGGTTCGTTGATTGAAAGGTTTGATCATATACTGACACCCAAAGCGAAGATACACACTCCATATGGAGCCACAGAAGCACTTCCTGTCGCAACCATCGAACGCAAAGAAATTCTAGAAGAGACTTTAAAAAAATCTCAACAAGGATACGGAATTTGCGTTGGTCACACAGTTCCTGACATAGAGCTTAGAATCATAGCAATCATTGATGATTCAATTCCTGATTGGGGGGATTCCATCGAATTAACCCATGGAGAAATTGGCGAAATAGTAGTAAAAGGTCCTTGGGTAACTCAAAGTTATTTCAACCTCAACGAGGCTACTCGGTTAGCAAAAATAAAAGACCATGGGAACGCTCTCTGGCACCGTATGGGAGATGTCGGTTATATTGATGACAAAAATCGACTATGGTTTTGTGGAAGAAAAAATCAACGCGTTTGCACAGCCGACGGAACATTATTCACTATCCAATGTGAAGGAATCTTCAACATTCACCCCAAGGTAAAACGGTCCGCTCTAGTTGGTATAGGTGAAAATAAGAACCAAGAGCCTGTTATCGTAATAGAACCAGAACATTTCAGCGAACTAAAAAATAATTCCGCCCGCAACTTGCTTATTAAAGAACTATTGGAGTTGGGTGGTCAGTACAAGCATACCCATCAGATTAAGAATATCCTGATACACCAAAATTTTCCGGTAGATATTCGCCACAACGCAAAAATATCTCGCGAACAACTTGCTCAGTGGGCAACCCAAATGATTCCCCAGGAACATAAAAAAACAACTCCCCTAAGCGTAGTAGAATAAGAAGTTGGGATATACCAACCAATCAATTTCCATCAAACCTTAGTCTTATGTATTCAAAGGCAACAGATCCAAGACTAAAACCAACTTCTCCCCGGTTGATTTATATTGTTCTTCTAAATAAGGGGAATGCCATTTGCAGGAACATACGTTGATCAAAATTAAGAAACAAAAATAGAAGGATACAAGACCTAAAAATTTAAAATTTTATCGGCACTTGATTGTATGTTTAATATACCTAAGGCTTATATTTTGACATAATTTAACCGTTCTGCTAGCATTTCTTAATAATGACACTCGGGCTATTTAGAGATTGAAAAATTTGGTTAGCGTTTTATAGTTCCCTATAGATTAACTGGCCACTTATGTCCTAATTAAACTAAGAACTTATTAAAATGCTAAATGAAGTTGATGAGAAAACACAAGAACACAGCATAAACTTAATAAAAAAAATCCTTATCGGCCTAGGGTTAATTTTTATCTTGGTGGGGATCATCCGGCAGTGGCCCATCGCAGGAAAATCCTACATGGAATTTATTGAGGGCGAAGGGTACCTTGCCCTGATGCTAGGACTTATCATGACTGTGCTGGGAGTATCTGTAAAGCTACTAATCGGCCAGCAAAAAGAATGACCACTTAAATTTGGAAATTGACATCCATGAGTGAAAAAGAAAATGTAGAAGGCGAAGGTTTTGTCATTAAAGACAAGCGTTCTTCCCAAATTTCAGAAGATGACGCTGTTTTTCAAGATGAACAAGATATCAAGGTTCAGGAAAAACAAACAGACTCCTCCAAAGAAAAAGAAACCGAGCCTTTCCAAGTCGACTTTTCAGCATTTATCATGTCTCTTACGTCGTCCGCCTTCTATCACTTAGGAGATATGCCCGACCCCTCCACTGGTAAGAAAGAAGTAAACCTTCCCGCGGTCCAACAAACAATAGATATGTTAATTATGTTGCGGGAAAAGACAAAAGGCAACCTCAAGGAAGATGAAAAAAAACTTCTCGAGCAACTCGTATACGAATTACAAGTCAAGTACGTCGCAAAAACAAAGGAATAGTTTCCCGCAAGTCCTACTTAGCCTCAAAAACATTATAACTCCCACCCATAGCGTGCCACTATAAGCCCACATTACAAATTATCAGGATGCGATCATGGAACTCAAAAGTGACACAAACGGACTATTCATAGAAGGAATGTCAGACTCATCGGAGTTGGCTGATTATATTCGGCGAAAATTTAATGAGGAGGATATCCAAAATACTTACGAGAACTTGACAAAAGGTCACATTAAGGCTGCCCGGTCTGAAGGTATCCCTCCATTACGTAAATTTTGGCAAGTACTTAATCACTCCCATAAAAATACTCCCAACCTACAATGTGCAAAAGGTTGCGCCCATTGCTGCCATACAGGTGTAGCAGCAACACAAGTTGAATGGGATGGCATACTACATAATGTCATGGAAAGTAATATTAACCTTGGAAAAGTTATTGAACGATCGAAACGTACCATTGATCGTGTACGCGAAACACTACACTCTAAAAAAAGTTTAGAACAAATCGATTGGCACCGCCTGGTTATCAACCAGCCCTGCCCTTTTTTGGGTGAAGACCATGCCTGCATCATTTATGAGGACCGGCCCTTAGACTGCCGCCTAGTGGTTGCATTTCGTGGGCAGTGCGAATCAAAAAAACTGGAGCATGCCCAACGTGGAGTGGTAATTGAGGAAGCCGTTGGCGCTACCGTCATCGCAAAAATACAACATGACCAAACTCCAAAGTTTAAACGGAGAAAGTTCCAAGGTGTCCAACCACTGAAATTACTACAGCACTGGCTCATTTTGTGGCAGGAAAAAAATAAAAAAAAGAAATAGGTCAAACCATAGATTAATGAGTCTATATAAAAAAACACGATTAAAACCAGTTCTGAGTAAAAACAAGCAAAGTCCAACTAGACAAAAACCATTGATCTTAATGCCTGGTTCAAAGCAAAAGAAAATCCTATTATTAATTGCGTGGAGTTTTGCGACCTTGCTTCTCTATATTTGCTTTCGCGAAGTAGATTTAGAACAAGCCTGGAATAACATCAAACAAGTTCACCCCTTATGGCTTTTTCTCGGTGTTGCTGGGCATTTTTTAATTTTTATCTTCTGGGCCAAGCAATGGATCGTCTTTCTCCCTGGAAAAGTTTTTGTAACATTCAAAGAAATGTTTGAAATTAATGCGCTCATGAGCACTGCGATGAACACGCTTCCATTTCCTGGAGGACATGCTTACGGAGTTTTTCTTTTAGCAAAAAAAGAAGGCGTTGGCCACTCTGCAGCTCTTTCAGTAATGTCACTTGATCAACTCACCGAAGGAATAGCCAAGCTGACTGTTCTTTTAATTGTAAGCTGGCTTACACCACTCCCACTTTTAATTAAAAAGGGAATACTTGGGTTGACCGTGGTCATTTTCATTTTCACGTGCATTCTTTTATATTTTTCTTTTCGTTTTCATGCCTACAAAAAAATAAGAACGGATTCCAACAAAACACTCAAAGAAAGAGCTATCGACTTTATATCTCGCTGGGGACAACAATTAGAAGGACTACGTAACATCAAAACTTTCTCTTATGGTGTGATTTTAGCTTACGGAATGAAATTAGGGGAAGCGTCAGCAATCTGGTCTATACAGAAGGGTTTTGGTGTTGATCTGCCAATTTGGAGTATACTACTGATCCTTGCCGCATTAAACTTAGCAACCATTATTCCATTAGCACCTGGAAATCTTGGTGTCTATGAAGCGACCGTTTTTTTTATTTACCAACATCTTGGTATAGAACCAGAACAAGCTATTGCATTAGCTCTTACCCAACATTTATGTTTTCTATTACCACTTGCTGGGACAGGGTATGTATATATAATAATGAAAGTCTTTTTCACAAAAAAAACCTTTGTTCGTGAATAAGTAATATGAAATTAATATAATAGAACAAAAAAACGCACCTAATTTTATCTCGCGCAAGGTGAAATGGCTTGTTTAGAATACGCATTGAACACATAGAGTAACTAATTTGATGATAGAAATCGCATAATTTAATTGGAGAAAATTTACATGAAGCAGGCCATTATCAAGAAACTCGATGATGAACTTATGACATCTCAAAAAGAGTTGCAGGTAGATATTCCAAAGGCAATACTAGTAGCAAGAGAACATGGGGATTTAAAAGAAAACGCCGAATATAAGGCTGCAAAAGAAAGGCAAACATTTCTCCAAGCTAGAATTTCCCTATTGCAAAAAAGGATAAGCGATATTACTTCGCTTGACATAGAAAGAATACCAAGGGACAGATCCGGGTTAGGCAGCATGTTATTACTCGCTGACATTCAAACCGGAGAAGAAAAAAAATTCCACCTTGTGTTTCCCGAGGATGTAGATCCCGATGCCGGGAAAATTTCTCCTGGTTCCCCTATTGGAAGAGCCCTAATGGGAAAGCAAAAAGGGAACGAAATAATGGTTTCCCTCCCAGAAAAAAAAATAGAGTACGAAGTTATTAGCGTAAAAACCATTCACGACAACTCATAAGGCAACCAGGCTTAAGCATCTAATGTCTTTTAAAAATCTTATTTCATTTGAAGAAATCGCAGAAAGTAGCTCCAACTTTCTCGACATCGATACTAGACCTGACTGGGGAGAGTTGTTTGGCAACCGTAATCCATTAAACCTAGAAATCGGGTTTGGAGTTGGAAACTTTATCATTGAAATGGGAATTCGAGAACCTAATGAAAACTTTATTGGAATTGATTTTTACCACAAAGGAATCCGAAAAGTCATCACCCGTATTGCTAAGTATGAGATTTGCAACGCCCGTATCGTATATGGTGACGCAAAAGAAAAAATTCCTCTCTTGTTTGCCCCTGAAGAACTCAATCGAGTTTACATAAACTTTCCTGACCCATGGCCAAAAAAAAGGCACCATAAACGTAGGTTGATCAAACCGAATTTTATAAAAAGTCTAGCCGAAAAACTTAAGTGCGGTGGTGAAATTCATATCGCAACAGATCACGAAGCTTACGCCATGGAAATTCTTGATTTTTTTGAAAAAGATCACCAGTTGAAAAATAAAAATGGTCTTGGTACATTCCTATTCCAGAAGGAAGGAATCCCAAAAAGCAAATACGAAAAAAAGTTTATTAGCGCCGGAGAACGGATTTTTTATTTAGAATACAAAAAATAGAGCACACCCTTTTAACCTTCAAGTTCGGAGACTAGCTTGCCCAAAGAACGCATCTTAGTAGTTGATGACGAAACGAATATTGCAAATTCCCTCAAAGAAATTTTATCGGATGAGGGTTATGATGTTTCTGTAACTGAAGACGGACTTAATGCACTCGACATGATTCAATCAGATCCGCCAGACCTTCTATTGCTTGATGTCTGGCTTCCCGGAATGGATGGAATTGAGGTATTGAAAACTGTCAAAACGTATCACCCTGAAATAGAGGTCCTGGTCATGTCTGGGCATGGGACCATTGATACGGCGGTAAAAGCGACAAAGCTTGGGGCTTTTGACTTTATTGAAAAGCCGTTCTCAATGGACAGCTTGACTCAATCTGTTAAAAGTGCTTTAGGACTCAAAAAAAAACGGGCCACAAAAATAACCAACGCGACGCCATTCGGCTTTTCCTCCCTAATTGAAACACAAAAGGCTATTAAATTTCATTCTCAATCAGACACCCCCCTGCTCTTTTTAGGGGAATCAGGAACAGGCAAAGAATACATCGCACAAGCAATCCATCAAAAAAGCGCAAAAAGCAACCTTCCTTTTATTAAACTCAATTGTTCTTCAAGGCCAGCACATGAGATTAACTCTTTTCTATTTCCGCCGGAAAAAAAATCTCTCAAATTTTCAAACGAAACTCTTGATACAAACCCAGCCATATCGCAAGCTGTGTATTTAGATAATGTAGACGCTCTGAGCAAAACTACTCAACAAAAATTATTCGATTTATTATTTTCTAATGAAAGTAAAAAACAAAAATTATTGCCATCGCGTTTATACATTTCTTCATCTCAAAACCTCAGTGAGCTTTCTAAACAAAATCAGTTTAATCCTGATCTACTAAAAATATTTAGCAACGTAACTATCAGAATACCGTCTCTGCGCGAAAACCCGACCGTTATCCCCGTCTTGATTCGTAACCACCTAGAAGAAGTCTCGCAAAAAGATGGACTGCCTACTCCCGAAGTAGATTCAGATGCACTTGAAGCTTTATGTCAATATCATTGGCCAGAAAATATTCGCGAACTTCATTCTATTTTAGACCGCATCCTTGCGACTGCTCCTTCACGGAACCGTGTTTCTCTTAATCAAATGCCTCCAGGAATCAATCAACTAACGACCCAACAAGGGAAAACAAAACTTAACAAATTTAATAAACCTCCGCAAAGAACGCTTAAAAGAAGCGTAGTATTATATGGAAGTGGGCTTCATAAAGGGCTCAAAACTGGGGTCATCTTGCAACCGCTACCGCCGAAAAGCGGCATTATTTTCAGCAACATCTCCAATGGTCAAACTATCCCAGCTAGGCTTGAAAATATTAAATCGACCAATTACTCCACAACACTCCATAAAGGGAAAGCCAGTGTCGCTACCATAGAACATATCATGGCTGTTCTACACATGTACCGCATCACAAACCTCCTTATAAAAGTAGGCGATGAAGTTCCAGTGATGGATGGGTCCTCAAAAGATTTTTGTGAGTTAATCGAAAATGGTGGAATTGAAGAACAAGACGAACCTTCCCAAGAATTGATTGTCGATAAAAAATATACTTTTGGCCCCCAAGAACCAGGAACCCCACATATTAGCATTGAACCTAGTGACACATTCAAGGTTAGTTATCATATGGAATACCCGACTCCAATTGGAATAATGGATCATACTTTTGAATATGTGAGTGAGGAAAACTTTAAAAAAGAAATTGCTCCTGCGCGCACGTTCGGGTTCATGGAAGATATCGCTCAATTAACAAAAATGGGATTTGCTTCCGGTGGGAACCTCGACAACTTTATTCTGTTGGGAGATGGGAAAATCATCAACACCGAACTAAGATTTGAAAATGAGTTTCCACGACATAAGATTCTTGACATCCTAGGAGACTTCTACCTTTTAGGAAAATCTATTCGTGGACACATCCGTGCAAATAAATCAGGACACACCCAAAACATAGGACTTTTAAAAACTTTAACGAATGCAGATATTCAATATCCGCTGTAAATTCAGTTTTAACCTAAGTTTGCCGACATCAATTAAACGGACCCTATTGTAAGTAAATATCTCCATCTAGATTTTTTTAGACTCAGTTTATCGCTACAAAACCGAATCACCTCGAAAAAACTCTACAAACAATACTGTATGAATCATTTGCACCTAATTTTTTAAAAATGCTAAGCTCGAGTAAGCAACGACATGACAATAAAAAAACTACCGACACCCCAAGTGCCATTGAATATTTTTAAATTAGCCGTTCTTGTTTCCGGAC
>Ga0209043_1000188_pt1 | contig 39495 bp, 24 predicted proteins | sample SaaInlV_100m_DNA_3_FD_184654 | JGI IMG/M metagenome (GOLD analysis project Ga0209043, IMG submission 184654) | Marine microbial communities from expanding oxygen minimum zones in the Saanich Inlet - SI037_S4LV_100m_DNA (SPAdes) (version 2) | ecosystem: Environmental > Aquatic > Marine >... | reverse complement strand
AAGCCAATCGGCCATGTTGTGGGTAAAGGGCATGCATCGCCGAGGTGGATTCACCACATGAGGATTCGGATTCTCTTATAGTGAGAAAAAAACAGGAATGATTTGAATATGAGTGTGCTAATCAAGTGACATGGCGACTCCTCTTCAATTTCCAGAAATCCCTCCATCGGGGCCATGGGAAGGTTATGTCTTGGTGGTCATTTGGCTTCCAATGATTCTTCGTCTACTTTTGCTTGTGGTTCCATTCCGTAAAGCAATTGCTCAATTAGCTCCTCATTCAGGTTGGGCTTTCAAACAATTACGCGAATTACCAGTCAAGGGTTTTGGGATTTTGGCATTAAATGAAATTCTTGCTTTCAGCATTCCACCTCTCCTGGTTTTCTTGGTTCGTATTGCAAGCGACCCACTTGGATGGCAAACATGGGACGAAGTTTCGAATACAGGATATGCTTTTTTGATGCTGTTTTTACTTATTTGGATATTCTTTGATTTACTTAGAATAAGCCGCGTAAGGCGGATGATGAAAGCGGTTGAAAAGAAAGACATCGCCAAGTTAAGAAAAGTAGCAGATGCCGGTCTGGGTGTGCGTAAATGGCTCAATAAATTTTCTGGAAAGGAAAAGAAATCAAAAGAAGAAAATGCTGAAAAACTTTCTGACAAAGGGAAAAATATTGCTAAAAACTCTCTAAAAGTTTGGGGTACACGTATTTTAGCAGCACGAAAATTAACTCCTCAAGGACTTCTTTCAGGTATCGCACTCGGAGCAGCAGTTGAAGTGGCGAAAGTTGGTGCGGGCAAATTAACAGATTCCGTGGATAAAAAAATGCAAAAAGAGTTCGACAAAATCGCTGAAGTTAATACTGCTACGCTCCTTAAACTATTGTTGAGAGATCTTTCAATGGGTATTATTCCGTTGATTCTTTTGGCTTACTTACCTGTTCTTCTCGGTTGATTTGTCCGCCATGTTCATGGAGAAGCGGCGCTGCCCTTGACACAGAGGGACCATCATGTCGCTACTTATTCTCATGCGCCACGGACAATCGGTGTGGAATGCTGCGAACCTGTTTACCGGATGGGTCAATGTGCCTTTGTCAACCAAAGGCATTGATGAAGCGGTTGAGGGTGGGCGGCAAATTGCACACCTTGCAATTGATGAAGTTCACACTTCGACTTTGATTCGTGCTCAGATGACTGCTATGCTTGCACTCAGCCAGCATAACGGTGGCAAAACCCCAGTTATTCAAACTCCTCAAATGGTCGAACAAACTTCGGAATCCGGAGAACTTGTGTTGGTTGATTGGTCGAAAACCAATGGGCCTCTGGAACAGATTTTACCTGTCTACATGGCATCTGAATTAAATGAGCGAATGTATGGCGACCTACAAGGCTTGAACAAGCAAGAGACACGAGATAAGTTTGGAGATGAGCAAGTGAAAATCTGGCGTCGCTCCTACGATGTTCCGCCTCCAAACGGCGAAAGTCTTGAATTGACAGCACAACGAACATTGCCGTATTTTTCTTCAGCAATATTACCTAGTCTTGATGCTGGGAAGAACATTTTTGTTGCAGCTCATGGTAATTCTTTACGAAGTGTCATCATGGATATTGAAGGGCTTTCTCGTGAAGAAGTTCTTTCACTTGAAGTACCAACTGGTACGCCAATCATTTACCAGCGAATCGGTGAAGAATGGACCCGTCTTCATGAATATTGAGGGGTTTTAATGGAATTTACTTCACGTCAAAAGAAAGGAATCATACTAGTTGCTCTGTTGTGTTCCCCTTGGCTCTTATGTCAGGCGTGGATTGCAGTTGGCGCACCAGATGAACATATCAATTCAATGCCAACTTCTTGTCCTGAGGACAGTGCCAATTGTGCCCATCTTGGAGGCGATGCTACGTATCGAATGGATGGGGAATATACCTTGACGGTCAATCTTTCATCGACTGAAATGTGGCTGAAAGTTGAACAGTATATCGAAAATGCAGATGCAGATATATTGGTCGAAGACGGGCCTTTGAATGGAGTTGGTATTCATTATGTTCATTTTGTGGAACGAACATCGTTTTGGCGTTTTCCCGATGATGTATTCGTTTTGGTTTCAGCGCTTGATGATGACACATGCAGCCTTGAGTTGCATTCACAATCACGATTGGGTATAAGTGACCTTGGCGTGAATCCCGACCGCCTTGAGGAACTCTATGCATCACTATTGGTTGAATTTTTCTTGTAGTTCCTTCCAACCAAAGGGAAACCCGTCTTTATCAACCAAGATTACATTGATGCCAAGTCCGTTTTTTCGAAATGCAATCAACTGTATTTCGTGAATCTTATGACCGCTTGGTGCCACACCTAAGACCGTTAAATTCTGTCGTGAAAAGAATGACCTGCGGCGGCTTTTACTTGGTGTAGGCTTGGCTTCAGTTCCAACACGACGTCGTACACCTTCTACATCATCAAACCAAGGAAGTGGGCCTTCTGGCGAAAAACGAAGACCAAGAATCATGTCTACACCAGGGGTTTCTTGGGCAGCATCAGCATCAGCATTGCTGGGAATTGCAGGAGCATTCGGGTGTGTGTGAAGCCAGTGGGTGAAACGGCCAGCCCGTGAGCCGCGTGAAGTTGAAAACATATCATCAGTCCAGTCTTCTGGCAAGTGATGGACGGAATAGGAGTTCCCTCTGTTAACAATGTGGGCTTCTCCGATGATAAATCCTTGACCTTGAAACAAGCCCTCGGTATGCTCTGAACTTTTGAACAATGTTTCAACCTCGAGAAGATGAGGCGCGTCTGCATCGATATCCATTCCGACAAGAATTTCATCCGGTAGTGCTTGCAAAGCCCACCACACCAGTTCTTCAAACAAATGCCCGGGTAAATGGATCTGTGCAGTATAGGATTCTCGGCTGTGAAAAGACTCTTGGTTGTAGGTTACCATGAGTTCCTCCAACCATGGTTCCACCATCGCAATCGGTTGTGCGAGTCGCTCTTGATGAATGAAGTCAGCGGAACAGGTTGGGAGAAAACCTTTGAAGAGGGTCACACCATCATCCGCTCATGGCGAAGAAGAAGGGAGGGTTCGGTCGATTCATCGGCGCTCTTACAGGAACGCCATATGAGCGTCTTTTGAAACAAGTTGACAAACTTGTAAATGAGCATGAGGACGATGACCGCAAACTTGCTCGTACACTCCAAAAACTCGTCAATATCGTTGGTGAGAATTATGAACAAGAGAACATCGATGAAGAAGAACACGATTTAATTATCGAATCCATTGAAGAAGTTGACCCAGAAAACCGTTCATTTGGTAAATTATCTGAAGATGAGGATTCGTTTTACTCGGGTGCCGTCCCAGATGCTCCTGAATTAAAACTCGGCAAGAGGAAAAACCTCGATGAACTAATGCAATCTAAGGGCGACGAATTTGTCGGAAGTTATGGACGTGATGAATTTGATGAATTCAAATCGAGAATGGCTGATGACTTCTTTGCAGAATCCGATGATGCGATTCGGAAAGGGGACCATGAAGCAGAGGTTGCAAAGGAAAACCGTGCTTTTGGTGATGAAGAAGAGGAATTAGAACAACTCAAGCAACAAATCTCAAAAGAATCTGGTTTGGTTGATCCGAATGCAGAGGATGAAGAAGAAGATTTGGATGGCTATTCAGTCGATGAAGACGGTGTTGAGTGGTTTGAAGATGAAGATGGTTACTGGTGGTATCGTGAAGAAGGCCAAGATGATTGGCAACCCTACGATGAATGAAACATTTGTTCTCCAGTTAAGATAAATCTCTCAAATCTGGTAAGTCTCCAGCCCGTCGTCGTCGTGCTTGAACTTGATTATTTCCTCGAGCAACATGCTGCATCTCTGGAATTTCTGGATTCATTTCGGCACGTTCCTTCTTTTTCTTTCTCCTGATATCGGTATATTGCCACGCAAAACTGAGCAAAAACAATACACAAACCATCATAACTGTGGAACTATTTGTAGGACTAAGCATTGTCAAAGGCTCCCCTGTGATCAAAAGAACTGCGCCCATTAATCCCAATGCCCCCATTAACGAAGAGACGAGAATTGGTAAGATATTGCGTATTAAGCGAACGGCGAAAAAGGCGACAATTGCCATGCCGCCAGTAATGGCTTGACTATCAACTACCTCGTATCCATTTTCATTCAAAAAGACAAACAGTCCACTGAAACTAATGTAGATGAAGAATCCAGCCATCAAACGAATACTCATTTGAACAGTTGCTGCCATAATTGAGGCGCAGATGACAATCAATACACCCATGACATAAATTGTCTGGTCTTGGCGAACAGGAACATTATTCGAAATTAATTGCTCATAGACAAAACCAGTGAGGGTATAACCAATCCCTGCACCGGTAATAGCTGCAGCAAATTGCAATTTTTCATGACCTCTAAATATCAAGAATAACGAAAGAAGAAGCATTATTGGGCCAAGAACAGGGCCAATACTTTCTAATTCTTGAAACAAAGTTGCACCAATATCGTCAACATTTGGTGTTCCCATGTTTCTGCGATTATGTGAGGAGTCTTTAGTATTCTTACAGAATGCGAGTAGAAACTACAGTCTTCAACCTTCATTCAGGTATCGGTTGTTGCTCCCACCATGCAGGAGTTAAAAACCATCGATTGTCATCTACAGGACGCTCTATGAGAGGTAATCCAATAATTCCACCAGATACGCTCAATCCTCCAATAATATTTGATGCGCAAGGGCCAGGAAGATAATCTTCACCTGTTTCAGTTAATTCGATGCGGAGTGCATGACCAGCAGGTAGGATGACATTCAATGGATTGAATTCCATCAGCATCGTGTAACTGCTTGCTGGGGTAGCAGGTTTTGCTTCATAGCCACCATCACGATATCGGATATCCATGGTCGCATGGCCAAGTCTTAGATTTGCAGTATCATCATACATAGTTGCAAAAATCTGGCCACCGTTACAGCCTAGAGTACTAACTTCCAAATGCAAAGTTGGTAAACCGGAGATATGGGTTTCATTTTCAAAAGTTGAACTGGTCATCGAAACGGATGAGCCAAAACCATTGACGGTACCAGATGCTCCAGTCCAATCATTTGAGAGGTCTTGAAGTAACAAATTGACATCAGAAGGAGGCCATGTCTCCTCTACGTGCCATCGACCATCATTGGTTTGAATTTGTACCATAGGTTCGGGTTCTTCCCCGATATCTTTGAGATAATAATTGAACCATCCATAGAGTTCAACAGCCCAGTCCATACGACTCATGTTAGGATAAGCCTCTTTCCCATAACCCGTGGAAAGTTCACTATGGCGGTCTGGTTGATCCGGATAATTGTGAGCCCATTGTCCAGAAATTGCTCGCGCATTTATTCCGGCATCTAGTAACAATTGGTAGGTTGGATATGCGTGATAAGGGTCAACATTCCAATCTTGGAGCCCCCACACTAAGTAGACGCTACCTTTGTAATTTGCAAGAACATCGGGTAAGTGGCGGCGTTCATCCCAATAATCCGACCAATCTGCTCCTCCGAATTCCGCCCACCCCCATGTACTCCATGGGTTAAGTGGGCCTACCAAATCATCACTGCACATTCGCATATCGTCAGAAGTTAAATCGGTAGTTGCGGCCTGATAGGCTGCATCGTAGCCCATTGCTCTGGCTTCGGATGAACCGTTTCGGTAGAACATCTCTTGAACGCCAATAGAGCCTGAGATTGGAACGATGGTTTTTAGATGTTCAGAAGGATTTTGAGCGGCTTCCCAATTTGTGGTACCTGCGTAAGATTTGCCCATTAAACCAACATTCCCATTTGACCAATTCTGTTGTCCAAGCCAATCTGTAACCGCTTGAATACCAACTTGTTCTCCAAGGCCCTTAACGTCTTGACAATGTGTTGATTCACCAGTACCAAACGTCGAAGCCTGTGCGAAGGCATAACCATGAGGGAGGAATGTGTCATAGACCCATTTTCCAACACCGCCATCTGGAACCGTGTTTGGAGATGAGTCATCACCGATACCTGGCATCCCTTCTCCACCAAAATCATAGTACGGGTGAATTGTCATAATCACTGGGATTTTTGTATCTTCAGGAACATCCGGTAACCATAGAGCAACATGCATAAGCGCGGGGCCAGGGAAACCAACATCCTGTTCACTTGCAGGCAATTCAACTTCGATGAAATGTTCGGTATAGGGGAGTGCCTCGTAGATTCCATCCACTGGTAATTGAGCACGAGATGTGTTCATGGGTAAATCCATTGCATGGCGCTGTTGAAGCGGAGTATCCCACCAATCGCCGTTAAAATCTTCCTCTTTTGTAGCATTCATCAACGATTCACCAAAAACCATTGCTAGAAGTAAGAACACGATGGCAACCGCAACTGTCGAGACCGCTGAATAATTCAACTGTCGCCGCCCTTCCCCTTCCGGCTCAAAATCAAGAATGATTGGCTTCGGTTCAGCGATGAGAACGGCATCGAGGACTGCCTCAATATCGGTATCGGAGCCTCCAGCCATGTTCCTTCCAATACATTGACCGTCAAGAGCATGACGCTTCATCGTTCAAGCCCTTCTTGCAGAAACAATGGCAAAAACCGATAGAAGAGAAACCAAAATCATTGAACAACAAGCGAGCGATTCATGGGGGGGTGCTCCCTCGGCGTATCATGAAAGGACGGTTGGCAACTCTTCTAGTCCTCAATTTGCTCTTGATGAGTTGTGGAACAGTTGGCACTGCGGTAGCCGATGAACAACCATCTTGGCGTTCAGTAGGCATTGACCCAAGTTTGTGGACCGATGGTCCAGTTGAAGAAGACACACCGATGAAGGAAACTTACCAAGGTAATGCAATTTTTGAAATTAAGGTCTCATATGCTCCAACATTATTTGCAACACGAGTATCTGGAACCATCACGCTTGAATTATTTGAACAATGGGCACCGATTACCACTGCGAACATGATTAAGAATGTCGAATCAGGAATTTATGATGGTATTTTCTTCCACCGAGTCATCGATGATTTTGTTACTCAAGCGGGTGACCCAACCTGTAAATCTCTCCTTGGCGCGTATCCTGCAACGAGTTTTGAATGTGGAAGCGGCGGAACAGGTACAACGATTCCTCTTGAACACAATGACAATCTCTCGCATGTTGATGGCGCCATTGGAATGGCACGAAGTCAAGAAGAAGATTCTGCAGACTCACAATGGTACATTGCAGAAACTGAAGCTCACAATCTTGACCCAGAAAATCGAGATGATGGAGGTTATGCAACCTTTGGAATTGTTCGAGACGGCATGACGCATATTCGTGCAATTGCAACAGTACCGACAACAGATGACCCTACTGGTGATGAGGATATTCAAAACCCAGCCTCATCAGCAGGACGCCCTCTCGAGGAAGTAGAGATTCTTTCTGTGCAGATGGTCGGCGCTTCAGACCCGGATGGAACACTCCGTTTTGGCCCGCTAGATTCTGATGAAAAAACAGGTTTTTTCGCTTGGATTGAAGACGCATATGCGGTTTTGTTTACCGGCACATTCTTGATTGGAATGGTCGTAGTTCTCGCTGGATGGATGTTTGCTCGAATCGACCCACCGCTTAGGCTTGAGGAACAGAATAAACAAGTTTCTCTCGATGCAGTTTTGTTGGATGATGGCGCGTAGATGAAGTAAATCCTCTCAAATATGTTCTTTGCATTCAACATCGAGAACTACATGCCATACATGTGGTGAGAACCATTTGACGCGTTCAAGGTGTGCGGCTTTTATCTGCCAATCTCGACCATGTGATTTGGCATATTTCTTTAGCATCTCAAGCGTCTTTGATGTCCACTCTTCGAGGTTGTTTTTATGGACATTCATGTGAATATGTAACCATCCGCCTTTTGGTTTGAGGCAATGAATTGAATGTTTCCAAACCGCTTCCGATGTAGGTAAAAGCCCCAAATGACATCGATCTGCTATACCGTAGAGTTTTGGTAAAGTTTCTTGATTATCGCCAGGATGAATGGTAATAGAATCCTCTAATCCATTTGCTTCTTGAGCCCAAGATAATCCTGAAATTGAATCTGAATTTATCTCGCAAGCATGGATATGTTTGGCTTTGCTTCGTAACGCCATGTGAAGGGTATAGTAACCGACACCTGCATAGGCATCCACAACGACTTCCCCTTTCATGTCAATCATGCCAATTCGCCGTCTTTCTGTCACATTTCCTGATGAAAACATGACCTTTGTAGCATCGAATCCAAATTGTATACCATGGTCCAAAAATTCTACCCAACCATTCTCTCCGAGCAACAATTCAGTTTGTGATGTACGATGCGTATCCTTTGCGATTGGATGTTGACGAGCGAGTCGGACTCCACCGAGTGCGTGAGATACTTCTTGCCAGAAAGCCAGAAGGTCTGCTGAAGCGATTTGGCCAAAGAGGCTCGACCATGAATCCGAGGTGAATGCGGTTTCTGGAAGGACCACGAAATCTCCAAGTAACTGCCATTTTTTAGGGAGGTCGGAAAGATATTTATCTCTTTCATTTTCAAGTATTCGCCTGTTTGAGAGCCATGCAATTATCACACGATTTAATCTTGCATGCGGATTGTTTGAAGTTTCAGATTTTTCAAGTTCAATGCAATCGATTTGAATTTCAAAATCAAAGGCTAAATGAAGCGCTTTTTCAATATCTTTCTTGTTTATTTGTTCGTTGAATGGCAGAGCGAGACTTTTTCCGATTGATTTTGGCTTCCAAGCCGTTTCAAGAAGGCCATATTCTTGGAGAAAACGATGTACACGTCCCCCATATTCTTGAAAACAAATTACGACATTTACATTTGCCGATAGGTGATTAGAATCGGCCATTATATCCGCGAGGAGAGTAATGACTTTCAACATGGCGTGGCAACCTCTGTCCATGTCGGGTGGTCGCGGGCAACGGACAGTAAGGGGCAATTCAATCTCAATCTTGTTAGTCTTGCTGATGACTTTACATCTCTATGCACCTTTTGCATCTGCTGCAAATATGACTTCTTGCCAGGGTACCTGTGATGAATATGATGGCAGTGAAGACATGACGCCTTTTAGGCAAGATTGGATTGAAGGAACATATGATTTCACCTTACAAGATACCTCTACAATAGACCTTGAACTTGTATGGGCACTTCGTGAATTCAACCGAGAAGCACTTGGCCTAAATGACATACCATTCATCGCAACAGCACTAGCAGCCGACGGTATTGGCCCCGATGACGGTGCTCCCGCAGACATGATTCGCGACCAATTCGATAGAGAGATTGCGCCAAATGTCAAGGTACGAGATAAACTCATTGCCGAGATTGATAAAGCCATCAAGGATTCAGTTGAATCAGGATTTGGAGATGCAACCACAAGCACTGGATATTTTGACACATACACGAATGCTGGTACAACTATTGCTTGTTCAACCGACCCCACAACCGATGCTTTCGATGAAGGTGCATCCGTTAACAATGCGTTTGAACCACCTATTTGCCTCAAAAGTCAGGTTACTATTTCGATTTCACAAGATTCCTTCAATTTGGTTTCAAACTCTGATTTAGATTTGGAAAGAGCCTACCAAGGCCTCTTGGTCATGGGTACCGAAGTCACGACAATGTTCGATTTGGTCGGATTGCCAGGCCACAAAGCCTCTTATTCATTCAACCCACCTCCATATGCTACAATCAAAAGTGTTGATGCTAATGGCACACGTGCTGCTCGAGCAGGGCCTCCAGCATATTTCGCAGCTGAGTGGGAAATCGACCACAGAAATGCTGGGGTAAGCGATAATAATTTGCAATTACCGATTGAAGTTGAAATGATGCATAGAAACAGAAGCGATACGACTACAGTTTCTATTCCAGCAAATGAAAAAGCACTTGATTTCAAAATCCAACTCGATTTACGCGACGAATCTGCAGCGACACTTGATTTTGCAGTTGCACTTCATTATCTCGATGAGACAACGATGAATGATTGGGGGATTTCAATGATGAGTGTCGCTGACCGAGCTGTGATGAAACAAGTTACATCCGATGGCATCCGCCTTGCTTATCACAATGGAATTGTCGACTTGTCAAACATTACGAGCCAATTCCCAATTGATGCAATTGCAGAAGGGGTATCATCGACAGTGGCGGGAATGGAAACCATTGAGATGAATGAAATGGCATGGGTTTCAGATTCTGTTGCTGAAGGACTTGTTGGCTCGCCAGGAGGTCTCAATTTCACTCACCGAGGTACGACTGGATGCACCGAAGTCGTCCCTCCAACTGAACCACTCAATTATTGCTTGAAGGGACCAAGTGCAATGTCATATGAAAACCCCATTTATCTTCGAACCACAAGTGAACCGTTTTCTATGCGGTTGCTGGATATTTTGAAAGAAAATAACAACCATGAGACTGTCGGAGAATTCCTAAATGTAACTACAAATCAAGATTTCAGGCGAGTGATGGATGCTGGCATTGAAATAGAAACTTCGCTGGATAGCAGTTATCTATCTGCCATTATTCCAAGTGGTCTGCCCCCAAGTGAATTGACGTTAGAAATTATTCTCCCTACCTGGATTCAGACCAAAGATGAACTCGACCGTATTACTCTCAAAAATTCTCTTTATGGTGACGACCAAATGAATATCTCTTTTGCTGGAATCTCCAAATATAACTGGCGAAGCGAAATATATGGCGAGAACATGGAGGAACCTGCTTGCTTGTCAAATCAATCAACCTGTGTAATCAACAGCATTAACATGGACGCCATGTCCTTCCGATTTAATGAATGGGACCGTTCTGTTGCCTTTGAATTCGGCCTCGATGCATCAGTAACCATGCACAGAATTGGGATTCCTCAAAAGTATATGCCAGAATATGGTGAGCATAGTATTTCAATGGCCGCAATCCCATCAGATTTAATCAGATTAGGTGTAGACCTTTCTAGCCGTCTTGAATCACCTTATAATAAAACGATTGACCTTGGATTCCTTTGTGAGTTTGACCCCGATAATCCACTTGACCTTGAAATATGTAATGAAAGCATTATTTTCATTTTTTCCAGCCAAGGGCTTCAAGATTTTGTCACTAGAGTTGGAGAAGTGTTAACCGATTTTGTTCATCAATCGGTTGAATATTTGACTTCAATGGAAAATTCCAAATTCAAAACAGTTGATATGAGTGCCTTTGGAATCAGTTTCGATTTGGAAAATATCGGCCCGCCAGATCTAGTTGTTTCTGATGAGGAGGGGATTTCTCTTTCGATGAAAATTCCGAAAGTCAAGTTTAAATTATCAGTTGATGGAGATATGGGCTCAATGTTTTCTGGCGATTTTACCAGTACTGAATTCTCTCTAACAACCAGTGCGATTCGCCAAACATTACTCTGGCCTATGGCTGCTATGATGCAATCCTTTAGCGGGGTTATGATGAATGGAGTAGTCTCATTATCGGGCATAACTACACCTCCAGATGACCCTTCTGTCGACCCTATCAACATCCCTATAGCGTTCGGTTTTATGAATGAAGATTTCAATTATTCACTGAATGGACCACTTACAATACACCTTCCAAAAGGAATTCGTTTAATCGATTTAGAATCATCAGGCGGTTATATTTTATTTGACCAAGTTGATGGCCGACAAGAAATTATCTATAATGTTCCTTATGGGGAATTTGAAGACACGATATCTTTCCGAGTGCAAATAACATGGTACTTCTTTTTCATCTTTTTATGGAAATATATGGCCATCTTTGGAATCCTTCTCATTCTCGGAGTAAGGCGATTTAGGAAAAAGCGTGCTAAGAAACGAGCACGGAAAAATTATTCAAAGATTCGTTCTGCGGATAAAGTGAGTATCAATCAAAACGAGTTTGCAGATTTGTCAGGATTCCATAGTAAGGGCATACATGGTGATATGGAGGTACTCAAAGATTATTCAGAAGAAGCGATACCGGGTTTGCCCCCACGCTCGGGACATGGAATCAGTGCAGTTCAGCAGGCTGAGATGCATGACGACCCATTTGATTGATTATTACTGCATTACATCATGAATACGTTGGGCTAGTGATGGGCCGATGCCTGGAACTGTTTTCAAATCTTGAAGCGATGCATGAGCAATGCCTTGACGTCCTCCAAAATGGCGCAGTAAATTCTGCATCTTTTTTGCACCAAGACCTTCGATTGCTTCCAATGGGTCTTGAAGACGGCTTCTGCTTCGTCGTTTTCTATGGAATGTATTGACAAAACGATGCGCCTCATCACGTGCATGAACCATGACTCTTCCTTTTCGGTCTAGAACGATGGGGTGCTTGTCATTTCGATAAATCGTTTCTTCTCTTTTTGCTAAAGCAGCGAGTTCAAACCGGCCTTGAAGACCGTGTTCATCAAGTAAGTTAGAAATCGTTGAGAGGTGCGTTTCACCCCCATCGATGAGGACAAGGTCGGGCCATTCATCTTGGCGTTTTAACCAACGTTCTACAACCTCCCGCATCATTCGCAAATCATCCATTGCATCTCCCTTCACCGTGTATTTACGGTATTCTTTTTTCGTTGGACGACCGTTTCTAAACGTCACACTTGCTCCAACTCGTTCATCACCTAAGAGTTGAGCCATATCAAAACAGACAAAATGGTCGAGTTGTTCCATTCCAAGAACAGCAGCCCCTTCATCAGCAGCTCTTTGCTCAAGCGAACCACTTGTTCTATTGGTCAAACGTACGATCTGAATCTCAGCATTTTGCTGCGCAAGTGTTTGCAAGGTAACCAAATCACCTCGGACTGGAATTCTTACTTCAACCTTTGAACCTCGTCGAGAAGTAAGCCATTGTTCGGTTCCATCTTCAAGCAATTCTGGTATCAGTAAGAGTCGTGGAGGGGCACGATTTGCATAGTGTTCAGAAATGAACATTGATACGGTTTCACTTCGGTCTCCTCTGTGTAACATTGGCCACACTTCTTGGCCTTGTACAACACCATTGTTAGCATGAATCACCACCAAAGCAGCAAGGTCTCCCTGTTCAGCAATGCCTATAGCATCACAATCTCGATAGACTTTGCTTGAAACGACATGTTGTCCAGTAGTCGCCCTAATTGCCCGAATCATATCTCGGCTTTGTGCTGCTTTTTCAAATTGCATCTCAAGTGATGCGGCATCCATTTGTACGGCAAATTCCTCTAACAATTCGACCGCATCTCCATTCAAAATACGCTTCGCCGCATCTACGCTTTGTCCATACCCTTCACCAGAAATACATGGACCTGAGCACAATCCAATGTGCATGGAAAGACAACCTTGCGGGAGTAATTCTTTACAATCACGAATTCCAAATTGCCGGCGCAGTAATTGCATCACTTGTTTTGCAGCACCAACATTCGGAAAAGGCCCCCAACGAGAACTTCCCTTAGGTGGATGACGAGTGTACATGATTCGAGGAAATTCTTCATCGGTCAGTACTAAAAATGGATATGATTTGTCATCTTTGAGCATCGAATTGTAGCGCGGTTTATGCTGACGAATCAATTCACGTTCAAGGATTAAAGCCTCTTCGGGAGATGGCGTCACCATGCATTCAACACTCTCGGATTTACGAATTAATTCCGGAATCATTTGACGGTCTGGATTTACAGCAAAATACGAACGTATTCTCTCATTCAGACGAGTTGCTTTACCAACATACAGTACTTTGTCCTTCGCTGATTTGAACAAATATACCCCCGGCTTCTTCGGAAAATCAACCGAAGACAGTGTCACAGGCATGATGTTGCCTTCATGCCCAACCAAATAAGGCAACCCATTGGTTGGCATTTATTCGAGCCAAGGTCGCCAAAGAAATCGTAATATTGAACAGAGTCTAGGAGCCATACCTGAAGTGGTTCTCACTCAGAATGTATTGATGCATTGAGGGATTCCCTTAGAAACCAACGGTGTGTTGGCTAAGTCCATGTCAAGCGGGCTTTCATTGCCACAGGAACGCCTCTTACGGTGTCTTGGGCAATATTCGCAAAGTATTGAGAAAGCTTGGGATGTGACTCGTGAAATCTCTCTTCCGGGCTTGAGTGAATCACTGGGAGTAGTCCGTTCTGCTCTCAATGTTCCTTTGACAGGTCTTGAAAAACAGGGCTTGATTTTCAAACGAATGGCACACGTAATAGGAGGGGGTTCGCGACGAAGAAATGTATACCATCTAACTGAACAAGGGCGTATTCTTTTTGATACATTGGGAGAGGATAATGCTAAACAGCGAAAGAGCAGTTCAGTTGGATTGCCCTTTGGCGATTTCCCACAAAGTGGAGAAATCCATGGTCGTTCAAGTGTGATTGAAGAGGCCATATCGATGTATAATGAGCAGCATTGTATTATTTTAAGCGGATTGCCGGGGATTGGGAAAACTACGGTTGGACTTGCTGTGGCCAATGAGATACTCGGCACTGGGTCAAATATTCGTTGGACTACTGCTAATGAATTTTCAGATTTTGAAACGCTGTGCCAGTCCATGGCAATTACCTCTCCACTACCCTCTGATATCGGCGCCCTCACACAACAACTCGCCAAGCAACACAAAGATGAAACTTTCATCTTTGATGATGTTCACATGATTTCTGAACGCCACATGCCTAAATTCCTCTCGATTTGTAGGCAAATGGAACAACTCCAAGGCCCCAAAATGATTTTTGTCGGACGAGAGCCATTAGTTTCTTTTGGAAAGGTAGAACGAATTTCAATTCCACCGCTAGAAACATCTGAAGCGATAAAATTACTTGGCTCAAATCAGAGTCAAGAAGACCGAGAACACATCGCTGAGCGTTTAGGAGGTCATCCATTAGCCATACTTCTCTACAAAGAAGAAGCCTCTTTGCCTGAAACAAATGAAGATATACAATCGTATGTTGAAGAAGTTGTGTTATCAACACTTGACGATTCGACGCGTTCAGGATTGGACCACCTCGTTCTTCTTCCTCGACCGATTGAAGCGAAGAAAGCGCACGACGATGAAGTCGTTGGAACACTTGATGATTCGGCATTCTTGCGATGGACCTCGGGAATGGAAAAAATGGAATTGCAACATTTGATTCGAAATGTTCGACGTTCAACCATGAGTAGAGAAGAACAATTGCAATTACACAAGCAAGCAGTGACTCATTGGGAGGAGTGTGCTGAAACGCCAGATGATCAAATCATCCTTTTATTCCATCGAATTTGTGCAGAATCAGATGATTTGGATACGTATTGTAGTTCAGCTTATGACACCCTTGTGTCGACACATAGCAGTGCATTATCAGTCTTGTTTGAACAGGCTATTGAAACCTCTCAACAACCCTCTCACCTTCATTATCTCGCAGCCAAGGTGGCCCTTGACCGATGTGAGCCAAAGCACGTTCGTCGCCATTTTGATTCCATTGAAGAAGAGAGTCATTTTAATGAAATTGACATGGGTCTTGCCTATCTTGAAGGGCGAATCGAAGATGCTGATAAGGCCATAGCAAAGGGTCTAGAATTAGGAACTCAACAGCAAAAAAACCAGTTGGCACTCTCTGCTGCATCACGTCGTCTCGATGATAGAATCTCTTCCACTCTACCCAAGGGAGTAGTAAATGAAATCAAACGCTATCTGACGAAAATCATTCTTCCTAATGAACCAGAGCAACGAGCAGTAACTGTTGTAGCACTCACAATGGTTCAACATGCTTTGGCCTTAATTGAAGAAAACTTCACCAAAGCAGAAACACTTCGAGCGACCCTTATGTCAGTTGGAGGAGTTGATGGCGCCTTGGTCATGGGATTGAAAGCCAAATCTCTGTTGATAGAATCCAAGTCTCAACCCCATCAATTTTCTACTGCTGTTGAACATACGAAACAAGCAATTGCAATGCAAACCAGTTCAATTCATCGCGACTCACTGCGTTTATCATTGGTAGAGGCATTACTTGAAACAGATGAAGAGCAAGCAAAAGTGGAATTTCTTCAAATAACGAAGCCAAATATTTCACCTAACAGTGTTGCAATTCACCGACTTCATGCACGGTGGTGGATGTGCAAATCTCTTCTCGAATCTTCAATGCGGCAAATTGCGTTGAAAGAAGCGATTACACAACATCGAGCAGCAGGATGTCCACGGGCTGCAAACGAACTAGAAGCACGGCTTCATTCGTTGTTGTAATCAAAGTTCAGCGCCGATCAGTGTTTTGGTATCAGAAATACCATCCAATATTCGAATTTCTTCAACAATACAACGTGTGAGTGTATATTCATCGTCCGCTTGAACCCGGGCAATGAGGTCGTATTCGCCGAATAACATCCATCTATCCGTGACGAATTCAATTCCATCCAGTGCCTTACGAACCGCACTTTCTGAACCAGGTAGGGTTGTAATCAAAACAAATCCAATCGCCATATTCTCACCTCAGTATTCCACAGCAATCATTGTCTGTGTGTCTTTTACGCCTTCGATTTGGCGAAAATCAGTCATAAGCATTTCAGTGAGATTTTGAGAATTATCTACGGACAAACGGACAATCAAATCAAATTCACCATAGAGGGCATGAACTTCAGCAACAGCCGAATGCTCCATCAAAGAAAGATAGACTTCGCGTTCTTGCGCAGGCTGGGTTTTGAACAACACAAACGCTTCGGGCATAAACAGTCGAATTGCAGAACGGTCTTATTGCTTGCGAATGAATCTCTTGGTGCGTTGATACTGAATCTCACATCCAATAGAACCTTTCAAGTGCTTTTTCTTTCAGCAGAGAATATGGACTTGAACGCACGTTCTCCTTTTGAGATATGGATTGTTCTGTTTTTGATGTTGAGCACTCCTTTTGCGGGTTCATCGTCATTACTTGGTGACGACCAATCAAATGATGATTTGGTGGCCAACCATTTCACAGAATCCGCAAGTGCTCGGGCTCAAACCACGTGGTCAGGAACAGTATCCGTCACAACAACCTATACGATTTCTATCTTTGACGAACTCATCATCTCACCTTGTACGCAAGTGGAAATGGGCTCTGGTGCTCGAATTTATGTTGAGGGACGTCTTACAGTTGAAGGTACCATTGCTTGCCCTGCAACACTCAGTTCAATGACCGGTTCAGACCACGAAGGGATTCAATTCAATAGCAGTTCAAACAATCGTGGTTCGGTTATCAATAATTTATCGATTGAAGATTCAATCTATGGAGTAACGATGTATGGCGCAAACCCAGTGATTCACAACCTCACAATCCTCAATCCTGACAGAGTAGGTATTGACATGTTTGGAAATTCGGCTCCACTCATCTACGACCTTGACATCAATCAAGCAGGTCGTGTACTTCCCTTCCAAGGCGATTGGCGTTATGGATTGGGATTGTCAATAGGTTCTGGTTCAACCCCAATTGTAGACGGAGCGACTTTCACTGACCACCTTACACGTGCAATCAATATTTGGGGTGGCTCGGGAGGAGTTCTTAGAAATATTGTGATGAGCAACATCAGTGGTTCGAGTTGGGCGATTTCTGCTGGTGTTTGGGTCGAAGACAGTCAACCGTTGCTGATGAACTTGAGCGTTGACCGTGCCGACCACGGCATTGTTGTCCGACATATCGATGACGGGGGCTATACTCGAGCAGTTTTCAAAGAAACAACGGTGACAAATTCGATGTATAGAGGAGTCTATGTTGACAAAGAAAACCATTCTAATTACACCAATTATGAAACTGCTGATTTCACTAATTTAACCGTAAGTGGAACCGGTGGCCCAGGGGCTACAACAGCCAACATTGCTTATGCGGCAATAGATGTGAATTCAACCGGCGCGTGGTTTGAAAATACCCTGATAGATAATTCGACTTCAACAGGTGTACGTTTGTATTATGCTGACTCTTCGACCACATTCCGAAATTTAACAATTCGTGATTCAGGCGACCCTGGTCAAGGCCCACATAAAGCCGGACTGGCAATTACTTGGATTTTCACCTCCGCTCCAGTTTTCGATGGCCTTGAAATCTCAGGTTCAGTCGGCCCCGGTATTCATTCATACAAAGCCGAATGGGATGCAAGTGATTTGTACCTTCACAACAATTCTGAAGATGGAATATATTTGGATTATTCATCAGTTAATATCGATGGCGCAGTTGTCGAAAACAATAGCCTATCTGGGGTTCACCTGCTGGATAATCTCGATACTAATATGGAAAACTTCACCGTACAATACAACGGCTTTTCAGGCACTACAGATGAAGAGAAAGCAGGCATTTTCTTCGACCGCTCAAAGACGGTATCACATCCACAACTCGACGTTGTGTGTTCTACCTGTGAGGTGACTAACTCTGCTGGCTCAGGTATTCTTATTCGAGATTCAATCGATATTTGGTTGAACGATATTTTCCTTGCTGAAAACGATGTGAATCATGCGCCGCTTGATGTAGATAATTCCGGTCTAACGCTTGGTCAACAAGGGGGAGTCGTCAATATCGATGGTCTCGAGATTCATACTGAACGAAGTGGTTTATCTGGAACTCCTGCGGTAAACATCAACCAAGCTGCTGCATCCATCAACGCGTTGGAGATGTATGGCAATCATTCAGGAATTGAATGGGATGGACAAAATCATAACAATCATCCATCACAACTCAGCAATAGTAACTTCAGTGGAACAGGTTGCGTTGCACTGTCGAATCATCACGACCTTTCTGGAAGTGGAAACATTGTTTCGGCTGATTGTTCGGGAACACTTCAATTTGTCAATAGCCAAGTCAATTGGTCTGGTTTTACCGATGCTGGTCTGACAACGACAATTCTTCAACTTGATTCGAATTCCGATATACATCTGCATCAACCTATCAATGTGGATTTGAATCAATCGTACCCAACCATTGCTTCTGGTGCAACAGTCGATGTTGCTTATGACATCAATGTCTGGGTTGTTAACAACAACAACAATGGCATTCCGGGTGCTAATGTTGATGCAACTTTTTCACAGTTTGAACCGATGGTTCAAGATTTGACCGATAACCTTGGCTATCTTTCTCTACCGAATTTTATCGGACAACGATGGACTAATACCGGTTATTCGAGTTTCACAAACATTACGGTTTCCTGTGGGTATGATAGTGTTTCAAATTCAACCAACACCACTCTAGACCAAGACCGTTTTGTCAATTGTATTTTGCCACTTGCCAATCAACCACCATTCGTGGTATGGGAAACTCCTGTTGATTTAGGAGTGTTCATTTCCCAAGGGCCTGTGGAATTCAATGCCAATGATTCTTGGGACCTTGACGACGATGAACTCACTTTCTCATGGACAAGTGACCTCGATGGTGATATTGTGGCATCATGTACCGGGCAGGGAGATCCTCTTTGGCATCCTAATACAGGGGCTGCATTCTCTGTAAATTCAAATGATGTATGGGGTTGCAGTCTTTCTGATGGCATCCATCTGATTACGCTCGAAGTTTGCGATGATGCAGGTCATTGCGTTTCAGAATCACGAACCATAGAACTTGCCAACCAAGCACCAACGATTGTCTTTGATGTCACTCCCGGATTGACTCCATGGTCGGAACTTGTAATTCCCCGAACCCAACATGTTAGATTCAACCTTTCAGGAACCTTTGACCCTGAAGGTGATACGCTGTCGTGTTGGATTGACCGCTCGTATCAATCGGTTACCGCAGAAAGTTCAGTCATCGACTGCCCTTCAGAGATTTGGATGAATCTTTCAATGGCTGAAACCCCCCCTTCGACTTTTGAATTGATAATCTATGCTTCCGATGGCATTAATGCTCCATCAACATACACGATTCCTGTTGAATTGTATAATGAAGTTCCAGAACCCGAGTTCACATTAACCCGTCTTGGAAATGCCAGTGAAGATGAAGTAACACTTGATGGAACTGCAACCGTTGACCCCGAAGGGGATACTTTGGAAATCGAATACTGGTCAAACCTTGACGGACAACTATCGTGGAACAATACCGAGGCAGGTAAAGTGTGGACCGGTTTCCTTTCACGAGGCATCCACTCTATAGAAATGAGAGTTGTCGATGACCGTCCTGAACATATCAATGCAACGCGAGTGACTTCAATGCTCATCGATGTTGAAAATTCACTTCCACATTCGGTTATCGATACGCCACTTTCAACCCAAACCTATGATTCTGCAGAACTCATTTGGTTCTCAGCAAACGCTTCTGGCGATTATGATGCTGCTTGTTCTACCTTCCCGGATATAGGTGATTGGCATTGTGCAGGTGCAGAACCATACAGCGGTTCAGAGTATCTTGTCGTTGTTTGGAACAGTGATTTGGATGGGAGACTAACCCCTGAAGGTGAGGATTGGCTCATGTTTGAGGGCCGTTTGAGTGCCGGTATTCACACGATTACTTTGAGCCTTGACGATGGAATACATGACCCAGTCAATGTGTCCAAGACCATTGAAGTTCTCTCTTCAGCCCCACAACTAAATCTTTTGACACCGGTAGACGGGGACGCATATTCTTCCAGTTATCTGCTTCAATGGGATGCACGCCAATCGATTGATTATGATAATGATAGTTTCACCATGACTATTCGAAGTAATTTGCTTGATGAGCCTTTGCTGACCGATGTCTCGACTTCACAAATCCATACTTCATATCTTCCAGCAGGAGAACACACAATAAAAATCACATTAACCGATGATACCGATAAAGAACAAATCACATTCATCAGTATCTCGATTGGTCAATCGGACCCTGTTGCAGTTCTTCTTCAACCACAAAATCTTTTATCTGTAGCACCAGGTGAATTTGTCATTTTAGAAGAAGAGTCATCCGATGCTGATGGTGATATGGAAAAGCGTGAATGGCGACGATGGTTGGTCACAGGAAATTACGAAGTCATTTCGATGCTTAGCACCGATTCAATCATGCTCGCACCGGGGCAACATCACCTCTCATTGTATGTCGAAGATAGCCGGGGGGCATCAGATGAAGTTCATTCCAATGTCACCATCCAATCTAGCCTTCCCAAACTCTCTAACCTTACTTTTACGCCTGATACATTGATTGCACAACAGAAAAACACCTTCTCTGTTCGAGTAATGATGAGCGACCCTGATGGAACAACGCAAAGCGTTCGAGCAACAATCGTATTCAATGTTCAATCTTGGGCCTTCAATCTCACTGATGATGATGGTGATGGTTATTGGGAAGGCACAATAGAAATGAACCCAGAAGCAGCAGGGCGACCAAATCTCAAGATTATCGCAACAGATGGAACTGGAGATGATCCAATGGTCGATATTCTCAGCATTACCTTGTATGTCGAAGAATCTGAAACCGATAGCAGAGTAGCGATGTTTATTCTTGCAAGTGGAGGTTTTGTCGGCATTCTTGTGGTCATCGCAGTTGTTGCACTACGACGACAAAAGAAGGCAGAAATGGCCATGATTGATAATTGGGATTCCTTTGGTGGTTTCTCTTCTACGCCCAAACCGGCTACTGGTAAAGCACTGGTAAGTCTTGAAGGTGGGGCTGTTGATGGCGCTGAAGAGGTTCTGGCCGAAGATGAAATGCTTGAACAAGTAGAGGAGCCGTTCACTCAAGAACCATCTCCGGAGCAAAAATCAGTTGCAGGTATTGATTTAGATTGGGATGATGTGTGAACAATCAAACTTCACAACTTCTTTAATCTAAGAATTGTGCCAACAGGACATGGACACTTCTCCGTTTAGAGTCACTCTCGGAAAAGAGTTCAGTTTGGCAGATATTCCAACTGATGCCCCTGAGGATTTTGACAAACATGTGTCAAAAAAGACAGTGAAAAAACTCACCAAGCAAATTCGAGCTTTGCAAGAATTGATGTGGGCAGAACAAAAACATCGCTTCCTAGTTGTTTTACAAGCAATTGATACTGCTGGAAAAGACGGAACAATCCGAGCAGTCTTTGGACGAGCAAATCCACAGGGATTCAAAGTCCAACCTTTCAAACGCCCTACTGAGATTGAATTGTCTCACGATTACTTGTGGCGAGTTCATCCTCACGTACCTGCAAATGGAGAAATTGTCATCTTCAACCGAAGCCATTACGAAGATGTTTTGGTTGTCAAAATTCACGATTATGCTCCAGCAGAATTAATCGAAAAACGTTATGCTCATATTCGAAACTTTGAGCAAATGCTTGTAGATGAGGGTACAACTATCATCAAAATCTTTCTTCATATCACAAAAGATGAACAAAAGAGGCGTCTTGAAGACCGATTAAATCAGCCTAAAAAAAATTGGAAGTTTGAGATTAGTGACCTCAAAGAACGCGGTTATTGGGAGCAATATCAGGATGCTTTTGAGACCATGATACAACGAACTTCAACCAAAGATGCTCCCTGGTATGTCATTCCAGCAAATAGCAAAAAGTACCGCAATGAAATCATTTCATCAATTATAGTTGAAACTATGGAGAGTTTCAATATGCAGTGGCCAAAGCCTGCTGAAGGACTTGAAGATATTGAAATTGAATGAAACAATTACTTCTTTTGCTCTGGTAAATCTTTGTTCAGTGAATCGGGGTTTGAAGCACGGCCACCCCAAGGTGTAAGGGTTCGATTTAATCCTATACGGCGGGCAAAGAGGAACTTGAAGTTCTTCCATCCATCGCCCCATGTGTGAATTTCAGCCTCTCCCACTCGTGGGCGATAAGGAACTGAGATTTCCACGGCTTTGTCCTTTCCTAGGACCCGGCGGGCCAGAATTTTCATTTCTTCTGAAAGAGGCATTCCATCATTGGTTGGGCGCATTGCATCGTTATTGAAAATCGATTTACGGAATACCCACATTCCTGACTGAGAATCTTTTACACCATAGCCAAACAAAAGTCGAGCAGTGAAGGAGAGTGCCCAATTTCCAAATCCATGGATTCCAGACATCGAACCATCTTCCGCCAATGACAGGCGGTCACAGGTGATGAAATCCAAATCATCATCAAGTAAACGTTTGACCAAAGTTGGAACCAATTCTGCTGGGTAGGTACAATCTGCATCCATGGTGACGATGATGTCATTTTTTGCAACATCAAAACCAGTTCGATATGCACGGCCGTAGCCCTTTCTATCCTCAAGGTGAACCCGAATTTTCTTTTCCAGTGCTATCTCACGAGTTCGATCGGTTGAGTTGCCGTCAACAATCATTATTTCGAGATTTTTACACCATCCACGCGGAATTGAATCAATTGTAAGACCAAGCGCTTCTTCCTCATTTCTAGTCGGAAGAATAACAGTGACCGTAACAGGGAGTTTATCGCCCATGTGGCTCCCACCTTGCTCACCTCCTTGAAGGCATTGGGTTCAAAAGTCGATATTTTTGATGTTGTTATCGGTGACATTGAAACCACCACGGCCTCTCCCGCATACATGCACATTGCTATGGTATCCGGTGAATACCCCCCTCGTTGGGGAGGTATAGGTTCTGTAGTATACCATTTGGCTGGGCATTTAGCGGCACGCGGCCATAATGTTAGCATCATTACTCGAACACACAAAGGCCGTGCCCCGGCACAACAAGGTGTTTCAGTAATTGAAGTCCCTTGGCTCAAAGCACCGATGGCATTCACCCGTTCATATGGAAAACATGCTTTACGGGCCCTAAAAGTTCTTCACAAACGTGAGCCAATCGATGTTGTTCATACTCTCTTGCCACTGGTGAGTTGGACCAAAAAGGAATACAGGATGGTCGAAGAGACCATCGCTCCAATCGTTTCTGCATTGAATGGTAGTTGGATTGGAGAGCGAGAAGGAATGCGATTAGCAGCTAAACACCGAGAATCTGCAACTTGGAAAAATCCGAATGATTTGGCCATACTTACAACTGCAAAGTGGTATGCGAAATATGAGCAAGCAGGCGTTTCGGAATCCTCTGTATGCGTCGCAATCAGTGAATCAACTAAACAGGAGTTTCAACGCTGGTATACTCCACCTGAACAATGGAATTGTGAAACAGTATTGTATGGAGTCGACCATTTGGTATTTAGGCCATTGAATAGCGATGATGAAGAAGAACAATTGGAGCATGAAGCGATTCGGAAAAAATACGATGCGGCCGATGAAGATGCTTTGTGTGGACGAGCCTCAAAAGACACGCCACTTCTGCTTGCAGTTGGCCGCCTAGTGGCCCGAAAAGGCCACCGCACCCTCCTGCGAGCAATGCCAGAAATCCTCACTAAATTTCCTGGAGCACGATTGTGTATCATCGGGAGAGGGCATATGGCCAAAACTCTCCTGAAGCAAGCAAAGAAACTCGGTGTTGGCCATGCGGTTTTTATTCGCTCAGGCATGTCCTTTGAAGCGTTGGCACAGCACTTCCGTAGTGCGGATTTAGTCGTCTACCCTTCTTACTATGAAGGCCAAGGTCTCATTCCATTGGAAGCATTAGCAAGTGGTACTCCTGTTGTTACGGTAGACCAGCCGCCCCTCACAGAAATGATTGATTCAACCGTTGGGGAATTATTTGAAACTGGCAATCCCAGTGACCTAGCAAAGGCCGTTTGCCGCTCTCTTGATGACCCTGAAGGGCGGACTGCTCAAGCATTAAGGGGCAGAGATAGAGTTCTCAATACCTATACCTATGAACACAATGCTGAAGATTACGAAAAAATCTATCTCAGTCTTGTTTAGAATTCTAAACAGTAATCGTGCCTGCGCAACCTCCAAAGCAAAACACTTCTACAATACTCCATGGCGAGCACCCCTCCCGATGCTATTTTGATAGGTGAGCCGTCGGTTTCGTCAGATGATTCTGGGACTCGTGACCTCAACATAGCCGCTGGTGCTACCATTGCAGTTGCCATCATCACGCTACTTTTGGCAGCCATATGGGGCCCTTCATTGTCGAATGGCTTGAACCCAAACGATTCACAACAATCTCTTGAAGGCGAACAGGTATACTTCACTTGGAATGAACCTGAATACATGCCTCGACACGAAGAATGCATTGACCCAGATAACGGTCAAGATGCTGGTTACGAAGGATACGGAGTCGGCTATGAACCGAGCCTTTCCATCGATAGTGAAGGCAATTTATTCGTCACGGCCCACAAAGATTTGCGGTGGGGCGGTGAGGGAACTCCATTCGGTCCTGTACTCGGTGGCCCAGTTGATACATGGTATGCGTGCCAAGATGGGGATATGACTAGTTGGGATTATTGGGCTTCATGGTTTTGGATTTCAAATGATAATGGAGAGACATGGGGTCATGGAGATAATTTCAATCCAACTCCAGGAAACTTAGCAAATTCAGTAGTTGGCACTGCCACTGGTGCCGGTTCCGAATGCCTTGGTGATGAAGGAGATATTGCAGTTGATGCCAACGACGTTGTCTACTACCTTGACACCACATTAGAAGATAACTGGTGGCACATGTTCGAAGACGGCGGCAATACCTACATTTCCCCTTCAGTATGTGAACGAATGAATACTATGGCTGCAGATGACCGTCCATGGGTTGCTGCTCAAGGTGATGGTATCATACACTATCTCGGTAATTCTGGTGCCTCACCTCCAGAATGTTCAGGAGATATAGGTCGTTACTGGTACTATCACTCGGAAACTGGACGGGCCCCATTTACTCAATGCTATGCAATGCCCGGTGGATGGTCAACCATCTCCGGCCAAAATGACGGCCCCTATGTCTTTGTAGCTCAAGAAAATGCCGATTCGGATTCAGGAACAGTTCAAGTCAGAATCAGTGATGATTATGGGCGCGGAACAGGGCCAAGCCCAAGTGATGGCTCTTGGCAAGATCCTGTTGAAGTTGGACCACGAGAAGGGAATTGCCCCGAGGGTTACCCTGTTGTCAACAATAACGAAGGAGGCATGGTAGTCGTGGCTTGGGCGGATTGTCCGAATGGTAACACTGGTCCATGGGCTATGCGTGTCGCAGTGTCATATGATAACGGGACAAATTGGTCATCATGGAACGCCACAGCATTCGACCGAGGAATCAACATGTATCCCTTCGTATCTATTACCGAAGACCAAGTGGTAAGTTTGGCTTTCTATGGTTTGGATTATGACCAAAATTACAGTGATGATGGCTATGTTGCTGGCAAAGATTGGTACCTCTATGCTGGAGCACTAAAAGCCCCGGTGGAAGGCGATGAATGGGACTTCAGAATCGTTGATCCAACACCACTTCATACTGTGACTGCGTATGAAGAAAGTAGTGGCGATACACATGCTTTGCACGATTTCTTTGAAACAGTGATGTCTCCTGATGGGTCATGGATGGGTATTGCCTACCAAGAGAATGTTGGCCTTCACCCATTTGAGGAAAACGAAGAACAGCGTTACATTAAATTCATTCGAGGCGACATGGCATCATCTCACAGTATTGTTAATGACTCAAATAATAACTCAATTGAAATGCCGCTCTTTTCAATCGAAGAGTTGGTTTTAGCAAGTCGCAATTTGTTTGAATGAGCCTGACACCCGTAGGGTGTCATAGTAGGCGAGGTGTTCATAGGCACACCGCCACTTGGAGAGACATGCTCGCGAAGCGGTCGGTGGCCATTTGCCTCGCCGCGATGATGCTTTCGATGATTCCTCCAGTTGCCGCTGATGACACTATTCAGAGTGCGAATCCATTGACAGATGGGGTGACCTCCAATGGTTATGTCTGTGACCCTGACTGTGATGCAGGGAATGACCAAACAGATTTTTGGAAGATAGAGGCCAAGAAAGGCGACATCGTTCAAGTTACCTTTTCCGGTACAATGAATGGACCCGCTTGGTGGTGTCCTGGAGATGGTTGGACGGGAAAATTTTCATTGCTTAACGCCCAAGGTGGTACAATCGTTGATACTTCAGCAGATGACGGAGCCTCGACAAAGGTACTTTCGACAACAGTGAATTCTGCAACATTTGTCTATGTCAAAATCAAGTCTGAAGACTCTTGGTGTAACGATGGCTTTGATTATACCCTCACTCCATCAATTGACAAATCCAATCGAGATACTGATGAAGATGGATTTATCGATAACGAAGATGATTGTATGGACCTTGTTGGAACATCAACCAACGACAGAAAGGGTTGCACAGATTCGGATTCTGATGGATGGTCTGACCCAGATTCGGGTTGGGGGCCACAAAATGGGGCCGATGCATTTGTCAGTGAACCAAGTCAATGGCTTGACAGTGATAACGACGGTTATGGTGACAATTTGGATGGATTCGAAGGCGACCATTGCCCATTCCGTCGAGGGTATTCACTCCAAGATAGATTTGGTTGCCTCGATTCAGATGGCGATGGTTATTCGGATGAAGACCCAGGTGCTTTGGATGGAGTGACTGCTTGGTATGCTCATCCAATAGGATTTGGCGACGCTTTCCCGCTAGATGCAACGCAATGGAACGATACCGATGCAGATGGCTTTGGAGATAATTGGGAAGATGGTGATTGGAATCTTTCACGTGCTGGCTGGGGAATAGGAAATTGGCTGTTCAATGCTTCAACCCCCGATGCTTGTCCATTCATCACCGGCACTTCAACAGGCGACCGTTATGGTTGCACAGATACAGATGGGGACGGTTTTTCAGATGGTGATGCCAATTGGACCAAAGTCAATGGTTCAGATGCATTCCCATTGGAACCTTCACAATGGCAAGACCGTGATTATGACGGGTGGGGAGATAATCAATCAGAAGGCGCACTTCTTGTCGACGATTTCCCTGACAATCCTACTCAATGGGCGGATTCCGATGAAGATGGTTGGGGTGACAATCAATCCTATGGTGCGACCCAAATCGATGATTTCCCTTTCATAGAATCTCAATACCGAGATACTGACGGTGATGGTTATGGAGATAATTTGGAAGGCTATGAAGGAGATGTTTGCGTATTTTCATCAGCTGAAGAAGTCGAATCTGGTTGGATTTCTCGCTTCGACCGTCTTGGTTGTAGAGATGTCGATACCGATGGCTATTCTGACCCTACCAACGATTGGATTGCTCATCCGAATGGATTTGCCGATGCATTCCCCAATGATGAGAGCCAGTGGTATGATACCGATGACGATGGATACGGTGACAATCTCGAATATTTTGATGGTCAAACACTTCGAATCGCCTATCGTGGAGATGGTTGTAGAACGACAGAAGGCTCGTCTACTTTTGACCGCTGGGGGTGCCCAGACAGTGATGAAGATGGTTGGTCTGACCCAACCAGTTCTTGGTTAGCAAGTCCTGGTGGAAAAGGTGATGCTTGGCCGATGGATAGCACGCAATGGCACGATATTGATGGTGATGGACGTGGTGACAACCCTCTTGGTACAACTGCAGATGTTTGTCCAAGTCAAGCAGGAACTTCAGTTGGCCCATCTTCTGGCGGAGACCGCTGGGGTTGCCCGGATACCGATGGTGATGGCTGGTCTGATTTAGGTGATGCCTTTATCCATGAACCAACACAATCTAGAGACACAGATGGAGATGGATTTGGAGATTCTAAAGACGGCAATCAAGGTGATGCATGCCCCGAAGTACGTGGCACTTCGCTTCTTGATCGGCTTGGATGCCGTGACACCGATGGTGATGGTTGGTCTGACCCAACAGATAGTTGGCAAGCCCACCCTCACGGTTCAGCAGACTCATTCCCGACAGAATCTCTTCAATGGCGAGATACAGATGGTGACGGTTACGGTGATGTTCCTTTGGGCGCTCTTCGAGACGATTGTCCTGACATTGCGGGTATTTCAAAACGAGACGCGCAAGGCTGTGTTGATTCAAATGGAGATGGCTGGTCCGACTCATACGGAGAATTTTCAGCTGCAGTTGCGATTCTAGGGGAAGACCCAGCAGCATCTTGGCTTACCTATTTGGTCATTGGATTTGGTTTCATTCTTGGAGCAACTTTCGCCCTAATCGTTCGTAAGGGGCGCGATACTGAAATTATTCAAGATGAATTATTTGAATCAAAAGATACCTCTAATTTAGATGCACTTACAATGGAAGTGGTGCCTGTGGCGATGACACCTTTGGAGAATTTACCTCCACTCCCAATTCCGGCTGGAATGGAGTTGCCCCCCCTACAACCAGCACCAGAACAAGGGGGTGAGACCAATGAATGAGACCAAACGAATGGCTCCGCTGTTGCTTGTTTCACTACTACTCGGTTGTCTTCTATTCCCGAATGGTCTTGTCCAGGAAGTTCAAGCGGAACCCTCTGCGGCCGAAGATGCACTTGCTGCTGAAGGTTTGACCTTGGTTGCTTTGCGAAACGACACTATGGATATGAATCAAGACGGTGAACCGGATTCAATTCGAGTAGTAGTTATTCTAAATTCTTCTTCTGAATGGACTGAAATTGAATTGCGATTGCACGGACTTCACAAGGATAAAGAAGTCCAAGAAGAGCAATACATGGCTTTCACAGGACAATCCAATGCTAGTTTAGTATACGATGCTTGGGCGGAAGGAGAGCATGCTCTAAGACTCGAATTTATTAATCAAGATGGGGATAAAATAACTACGATTCAATTACCAACATATGTCCTCAAACCTGCTTTGAAAACGCCACAATTAATGCTTGATTTAAATGCACCAGGATGGATTGAAACAGGTGATGATTGCACGATAAACCGTGTATTTGCTGATGAAACTGGCCCTAGATACGATGCATCAGGAATACGAACTTTCTCAGGAGCCCCATTCACTGTCCTCGACAATCAAACCATTTTGGATTGTTCGCATTGGCCTGCGGGAGAATATGTTCTCAAGGAAGCCTACAGAAATGACTTGGGACAAACTGCGGAATATTGGCTCAATCTCACCATCAATAATCGCCCTGCTCCTGCTTTTTCTTTGGATGTTATTGGTAATCAAAATGTCACCGATAATCCTTGCCAAATCACGATGATTCCAAATATGTTTGGAGTTGATTTTTCAACCTTTGAAAAGACATGGACTGTTCAAGGTACTGTTCTCCCAGGTAATCGTAGTACAACCTATGATTGCTCAGTTCTTCCAGCGGGAGTTCATCTGATTACTTTGGAAGTCGTTAACAACGAAAAAATACGAACCCTACATGGAATTAATTTGGTCAGACTTCCAGGTTTGAACCTCTCTGAGGAAGAAGCAGCCACACTCCCAAGCCGTTCCTTTGGTGAAGAAACACCGACAGAATCAGTAGGCTGGTTCTCGATAGGGGCACTGGGCATCATAGTCTGTATTGTTGTGTTTTTACTCTTGGTCCGAGTAAAAGATGATACTGATGCAGGCGCTTTACGCAACCTCGGACCAATGCCGATGATTCTTGCAGATGGCTCTCCAGATGCACAAGGCCTTCCAACAATGACCGACAATGATGGGATCTTATGGCGTCAACATCCAGATGGCGTTACAGATTGGTGGGATAACCAACTTAGAATATGGCACAAATGGTGAGGCTAGATGTTGGAAATATTGCTCCTTTCTTTTTCGAGTATTATTGCCCTCTGTGTCGTGATTTGGTTTATCAGAGTTCGACCTCGTAAACCTCAAAAAGAAGCAAATTGGAATTCGGATTGTGAATTTGTAACAACAACAACAATCGAAGGAAGTAAAATCACGTTTAGAAATGTTCGAGATTTCTTTTGGAGAACAACTCGAGACCGAGATGAATCTTGGGCCGATGAAGTGGTTGTTGATGTTGAAGAACTCAAGGACATTTGGTTTATCGTTGACCATTTTCATTCTATTCATGGAATGGCACATACCTACTTGACATTCGAATTCAATGATGGCACCTGTATTTCTTTTTCATTTGAAGCACGTCGAAGAGTCAAGCAACGATACCACCCATGGGATGGTCTTTGGCGTAATTTCGAATTGTATCTCTTGGTTGGTTTTGAAAGAGATTTAACCGGATTGCGAACCAATGCTAGAGGCAATAAGGATTACATGTTCAGAGCCATTACTCCTCCAGGTAAAGATAAGGACATGCTTAGACGCTTAGCCGCTAAGGCAAACCAACTTGCTGAAAATCCAGAATGGTATCATTCCTTTTTGACAACATGCAATACCTCAATCGTTCGCATGGTAAACCGAGTTACACCCGGGCGTGTGCCATTTTTGTGGCGGAATTTTCTTCCAGGCTATACTCCTCGTGCAGCACTTAAACTTGGATTGGTGGAAGATTGGGGTGGATTAGAGGCTACTCTTGAACAAGCGCGAATCGACCTAGTAGCTCAAGAATGGGATGGAGAAGGAAGTTATTCTGAAATGCTTCGCAGGCATTTACCCTCTTCAACGATCCAAAAAGAGCAAGAGTCTGCCTGATAAATATTCAATCTCTAAACAATTCCCTTCAACTACATTGTGAAGTCCTTGCGTACCCGGTTTCAATTCTTGATTGTCCAAATTCCATTTGGCACCGGTTAGGTAAACGCCTTTTACGGTGCCAATTGCAAACAAGGAAAACGCAGAGTTTTTTTCTATAGAAGCGTTTTTGTAGCCTGTATTTTCGATTAATTGAATAATAGAATCTGCCGTGTGCAAACGAGTGTTTGAAGGCATTTCACAAAGGGCTAAAATCGCCGCGAATTGATGAGCGAAATCCCCTCCTTCAATACCAATGACTTCGATTTGAGTTGCACCTTGGTCAATAGACCACTTGATGGCTTTTGCCAAGTCGTTATTTTGTTGATCCTCTTGGTGGATAAATTGCAGATGTGATTGTTGCTGAAGTTGAATCTGAACCTCTTTCGAAATGCTATCCATATCGCCAATGACAGTGTCTATCGAGATTTGTTGTGCAAGACATTGATTGGCAGCTCCATCACAGGCAATGAGGTGATTAGCATCTTTGACCAAAGGCCTCCAAACCTCTTCTTTCGGCCACCGGCCATTGGCTACGACAAGATAGGTATTCGCCGCCATACTTCGGCGAGGTGTTCTATGATGTCAAACTCACGCATTGGCCGATATGAAAGGGACGATTTGCTGTTGGGTGTTATGACCCCCTACGGGGGTCAATGGATGCAAACTTCAAGAAGCGTTTTCAAGGATGTCGACCGACACGGGGGCATGGCGGCGGAAGCGAACAGACCTTTTCCCACAGTTTCATTGCTGCTTTCCCTATTGTTTGTCGTTCATCTTTTTTCTCCATTGGTACAATATTCGCCGGAACCAGAAACTGAATTGAATGAAGTAATGATTCAGTCTTCTAGTGACTATGTGCCTTTTAATAACTCAAATAGCCATGAATTTGCTGGAACAAATTTTGCCTTTGATGGATTAGATGATGCCACCGTTCGTGAAGAATCAGCACTAGACATTTGGATGACGGAAATTCTTGAGATGTTGCCAAATGAAACAATGGGCACTCCGGATATTCAACTGAGCCACGATGAAGGCTTTGATGCATGTTGGACGACAGAAGAAGGAAATGTCTACGTTGGTTCTCTCAACGGTGGAAACGAATCTTATTCTTCTGTTCAATCAGGTTGGTCGATGTATTTGGTTGACTCTGTTGCTCCAGCAAATGCAACCCCTCTTGTGGATTGTGCTCTTGCTGTAAATGAGGATGGGCGTCAATACGTACTCTATGCAGATGGGGACAACATCAAATCCGCTCATATCGCCTATCCAAACTCAGTCTTCTCTGAACTCTCGTGGCAAAAAATCACAATTCGATATGATGTTCAACCGACTGATATCGAAATGGTTCTTCTTCCAAATCAATTGGAATACGCAGTGTTCAGAGACGTAGATGGCTCGTTATGGCAACTTAATTACAGCGGAAACTTGTGGTACGACAACCTTCTCGACGTTGGCCCAATTGGACACTCAATTGAAATGCAAATAGACCCAAACGGAGTAGTTCATTTGTTGTATACTGCTGGTGAAGAAGTTCGTTTGATTCGCTATGACGGTACCACATATGACCAACGAGTCCTTGTTCGAGATTCAAACCTTGGTGATAACATCGGCATGGGTCTTGACACAAATGCAGTCGAACAAATTGCTACAACTTCATTAGATAATGGCATCACTACAATACAATTGTTACGTAGTCTTTCAGGACAAGATGAAGGGCGAATTAACCCTATTCCAAATTTCCAAGCAACCGCATCTATTGACCTTGAAGAAGGTAGTTCCGCCATGGGAGATATTAACGGTGATGGATTTGACGATTTCATTTATTCGGAACCGGATTTTTCTAATAATAACGCCGAGACTGGACAAGTAACGGTGTCTTTTGGCTCCTCTCAAGGGCTTTCTCCAACCAATATTTGGTCGATGACTGGTAGCCAAGCAGGCGAACGTTTTGGTTCAGGTCTGGCTGTTCAAGATTTCAATGGCGACGGTTTTGATGATTTAGCCATTGGTTCTCCAGGTTGGAATAACACTGAAGCAAATGAATCTGGGGGCCATGGTCTAATCCAAATATTTGTTGGCAATTCAACAGGGATTGACAGTGGTCCATGGTGGAATGTTTCTGGTAATCAAGGTGAAGCACTCGGCTGGAAAATCGAAGGAATTGCAGTTATGAACGGTGATGGCTATGCTGATTTGGCTGCTGTTGCAGCCAATCATTCGGTCATCGTTACAACGCTTCCAAATGAAGTGGTTCACCGTGGAAAGATTTCGATTTACAAAGGAAACCTTTCGGGCATGGACCATGTTCGTAATATTACTCAAACCCAAGAATATACACTCTTAGGGCAGTCATTGAGCGGTTCAGGGGACTTGAATGGTGACGGTTTTGACGATTTACTCGTTTCCAACGCAGCCAATTTTGACTCATTTACCGGTTTCCCATCAGTGGAAATATATTTTGGAACTTTGTTTGGTTTCAATGGAAGTGCCGACCAAACAATTCTTTCAACGGTACAAGGCAAAATGTTTGGCCATACTATTGATTTCATCGGGGATATCAATTCAGATGGATATGACGATATGATGTTTTCAGAAGTCTACAACGGCACACCGGAATATCAAGCTGGAAAAGTATGGCTATATCACGGTTCATCTGCTGGAATCCATTCCGTGGTGCCGAACTGGACACAATCTGGTGAATCACCCAATGCAATGCTTGGACTAATGTTCATGGGTGCTGGTGATGTTAATGAAGATGGATATGACGATGTATTGCTCATGCAACAAGGTGCAACCCGCAACGGCAAGGTCGATTTAATTCTTGGTTCTGCATCTGGCCTTGGAAGTGAATCGGAATTACTTGCAACGGGTGCTGCACAAGAATACAAAGGTCTGTCAATGGCAACACTTGGGGACATTGACGGTGATGGACTCAATGAAATCAGTTTGAGTTATCGTCAATCGACTTCCGGTAGTTCCTTCCAAGTTATCCATGAATTATATTCTGAACGCGATTGGGAATCGACAAACTTTACTTTTGATGATGAACTTGAATTCCTTGATGTTTCAACTTCAAATCGAGGAGAAGCAAGTATGCTCTTATCCTTCATGAATGACCATTCTTTACATTTCTTGGAACATGTTGATGACGGAACAGCCACAGGAATTTGGGCGGATAAAACCGTTTCATCCCCGACAATGAATTCAACCAATTTTGCTTTTGCTGGAACTGGCGCTGGTCGACCAATCATTCTCACAACAGAAGGAGGGCATGGTTTGAAAATGCAAACAACCACCAGTTATTCCGCGATTGAACAGGGAATTCTCACAAACGGAGCGTGGGGTGAATTCCTTGGCTCCGCCCTCGATTCAGAAGGGCACCAACACCTAGCACACGCGTCAACAGATGTTGGAGGCTATGTCATTTACTCAGCCATAGAAGATGATTCAGGATGGAGTAATATGCAAGTCACCACCGGCGTTGACCTCGCAGACCCTCTGGTAGTCCTTACCGATTCAATCGATGATACGCACATCATCTATCGTGATGCAACTGATGAACAACTCATGACCTCTAGTTATGTTGGCAGCAGTTGGTCCTCCACACCCATTGGTGGCGCAGGAGAGGCAGTCTCCAGCGATTTCCCATCGATGTTTTTACCAAACGGCGACCTTGCTGTTGCCCTTATTCACAATGATGGCGCCAACCAAAATTTATCTCTGTGGATGCATGATGGTACCAACCTAACATCAAGCATCATCACAGGACTTACTGACCTTTCTTCAAATATTGAGTTGGCAATGGCCGATGACGGGACACTCATGGTTGCTACACTGACTGCAACCGGTGTTCTCGATATCTATGAACGTCAGTTGAATAACTCTACTTGGGCAGAGAATTCAACTTGGCAGGCGACTTCAAACCTAACTCAGCCAAGTGGTTCAATTAGCAGTTTTAATCTCGATTTGAACGGTGGCGCAGAACCTGCAATGGCGGTTAGAGCTGATTCAAACAGCGACGTTCTTTATGTTCGCAATGGTTCTCTTGATTGGAAATCATTCGGAACTCAGCCTCCATCGACCATCGATGGAGCATGGGACCTTTCATCAGAAAATGGCACATTCATTTTGATGACCAGTGTTGGTCAAACCAATTTACTTACATGGAACACCCTCAATATAGAAACGCCATCTACAAATTCTTCACAATACATTTGGAATAGCCTTTCATTTGGCGATATTACGGCTACAGGAACTGTTGGTTTGTACACAGACTCAAACGAAACCCTCCATCTTGCCATACAAGACAGTGTGTTATGGGATGTTGAAGTCTTGCGACTCTATCCGGATGCAGATAGAGACCTCATTTTTGATTTGATTGACGACCTCCCATTGTTAGGAAACCAATGGTCAGATGGTGATGGAGATGGCTATGGAGACAATCCACTTGGCCCTCTATACGATGACTGTGAATCAGTTTTTGGCCCTTCATCGTTCTACACCTATGGTTGTCTTGATTATGACGATGATGGCTATGCAGATTTGGATGATGCCTGCAACGACGACCACGGTGCTTCTTGGATTGACCGAAAAGGATGTGACGATTATGACCAAGATGGCTGGTCAAATAACAAATTCAATTACCTTGATGGAGATGTTTTCATCTTCAACTGGAAACTCGCTTTAGATAGCGATGGAGATGGGTATGGGGACAATTCAGGGCAAGATTGTTGCATTACAGAATATGATTCATCCCAGCCCGATGGTGACATTTTCCCATTCAATCCTACACAATACAAAGACCAAGACGGTGATGGTTGGGGCGACAATTCATCCGGCATTGACGCTGATTCTTGTAAATGGGATTGGGGCGCATCTTGGCGTGACAGAAACGGTTGCCTTGATTCAGACTTAGATGGGTCTTCAGACCCTTCAACCAATGGTGGTTTCAATTGGACAGTAGAATATGGTGCTGATGCTTGGCCTTTTGATGCTTCACAATGGGCTGATTCAGATGGTGACGGCTACGGTGACAACAGTTCCGAAGGCGCCACAAACCCCGACCGATTCCCCGACAATATCGCTGCAGCAGAAGATAACGATTCAGATGGTTATCCTGACCGTTGGACTTCATATTACAATGTAACAGACAACCTAACAGAAAATGACGGTGAAGGCCTCATTCTTGATGGCTGTCCTGGTGTATGGGGTAATTCGACCAGCCCATATCCTGGTTGTCCGGATTCAGATGGTGATGGTTGGATGAATTCGCAAGACGAATTCCCTCTTGAACCCACCCAATGGCTGGATTTTGACCTTGACGGATTTGGAGATAACCCAGCAGGTTACCAGGCCGATGAATGTCCATCGGTTGCAGGTGTGCTTGAAGGTACAAGTCCCTATGAAGATGGGACAGGTATTGGATGCCGATTCATTGATTCTGCGGACCTTGACGGCGATTTTGTCCCCGATGTAGAGGATATTTGTCCCAATACAGACGAAGGCCTTTCGGTCAATGCGGCAGGTTGCGCAGAAAATCAATTGGACGATGATCAAGACTCCATCATGAATGACATCGACCTTTGCCCTCAAACTCAATTTGGAGATACAGTAGATGCAAGTGGGTGCAGTGATTCACAACTCCAAACCGATGATGATATGGACAATGTTACTGGCCCTTCAGACCTTTGTCCAGATACTATCTATGGTGAAAGAGGAGCAGTCGATGAGAATGGTTGTGCTCCATCTCAACGGGATTCAGATGGTGATGGAATCTCTGATGGAGAAGATAATTGCCCTGAAACTCCTGCTGGTTATCCGGTTCTTGCCGATGGTTGTACTGACGAATCTGCATTTGAGCAAGATTTGGATGGTGATGGCTATTCAGGTACTTACGTTTTCACACTCGATGAACTCACAGATTTGAGAGAAAATCAATCAGGAGATGCCTTCCCAACGGATGGCGAACAATGGTTTGACCAAGATGGCGATGGCTATGGTGATAATCCAAACGGTTCCCAAGCAGATGATTGTCCGACAGAAGTAGGTACATCCTTCATTGATTACTTTGGTTGCTTTGACGATGGCGATGGATATCGAGACGAATTTGAGCCTACAGGGCTTGCAGGAAACCCAACTCAATGGTTGGACGATGATTATGATGGTTATGGCGATAATATCTCGGGCACCTCGCCTGATTTGTGCCCTGACACCCCATATAGTCAGAAAGACGATGTTGATGAGAACGGATGTATCTTAGACCAACTGGATTCAGATGGAGATGGTGTTTCGGACCTTCGAGATAATTGTATAAATGAACCTGCTGGAATTGATGGGTATGACGATGGTTGTCCTCTCAAAAAAGCGGATACAGGAGATGAAGCATCTTCGATATTGGGAATGTCTACACCAGTGATGGTTGCAATTGCAGGAACCGTACTTCTCCTTATTGTAGGGGTCATCATTATGCGTCGGCGAGGTGGCGATTATGATTTTGATGATGATGAAGATGATTATGACGATTGGGATGACGATGATGATGATGAACCACTTCCTTTTAGAAATAGCCGTAGTTCACAAACATCTCCGCCTTCAAGAAAGTCACCATCGAAGGGACCATCGAGAGGTCCATCAAGTGGTCCGTCAAGTGGTCCGAAAAGCGGCCCCTCGGGCGCTCCTCCGAAAGGCCCACAAGGGCGAGGTCCAAGTTCACCACCGACTCGGGCAGCCCCTTCAAGCGGCGGCCCATCCCCACGTGCGCGCCCATCCTTTGCGAATCAATCAGAACCAGAACCAGAAGAAGAAAGCGAAGTTTCGGCAAAAGTTCGCAAGGCTTCTTTCAAAATTGATCTATCGATTTTTGAGGATTGGCAGGCAGATGACCGTGAATCAGCCGCAGATTGGGTTCGAAGTTCACTCGATGACGGAGAACAAGAACGTTCAATCATGATGCAATTACAAGAAACAGGGTGGACTGCACCTCAATCACGAGCGATATTTAATATGGGTCGAAGCCGTTAATTTGGTATTGAGTTCACTATCAAGGAACATTTTCCAGCATCATACTCAAGAACGGGACTCAATTAGACATGAAAGAGGGGGGAATAGTATATGGCCAAAAAGGAACTTGAAGGCGCTTCTATGCCCGATGGAATTGAAGTCGATGTCAATGCGGCTTATTTCGGTGTTGTTGCGTCCTCTGACATGGTACACACCCTCATGGCAATGGAGCAGAACAAAGCCATGGAGAAGTTCTTTTCCATTCTCTCAGATGTCGTACTTCTCCCAGGGGATTTTGATTTCGAAGCCGCTAGTGAAAGAATTCAATGTGAAGGCGGTGAAATATACTACTTGGTTACCAGTCACTTAGGCTTGATGAGTTTACCCGACCCACTTTCAAATTATCTTGGATTACCTGATTCGTTAGGCGACATCAGTGGAAACAGCCCTTCTATTTCCGATGAAGAGCAAAATAAACTCTCTACACTTGCAGACCCAATGCGAATACTCAAACTCTTAGCTATTGCTTCAACCACTGGTTCGGATGGTGAAGTCACCCGATATCATAATGCCATAACCGGATTATTTGCTAATCCAGAGGCCAATAAAGCCACTCTTCTTGATGTGGTTGACGAACTTGATGCAGCCATGGATGTCGCTGGACACGCATTACCAATCCCTTCTTTAGCAAGTGGAGAGGCTGCCACTGCAAGTATTGCTTTACCTACTAAGACCACTTCAGTTCCACGTTCAAGTTCACCCGAAGCAATTCCATTACCTACTGCAAAGAAGCAAGACGTTCTACCCTTGCCTGAACCCTCAAAACCTGCAGCCTCTCAAACTTCGGTTGATTTGCCAATTGTTGCTGAAACACCTGTTCCTGAACCAGTCATTGATACCAATAACCAAAAAGTGGTGGCAAAAGCAGAGGAGGATGCTTTTTCAGGTGCTTTTGATATTGGCCTTGGAAAAGGGGAGAGCGTTCCGGAATTGGAACCTGAACCTGAGCCTGAGCCAGAACCTGAGCCAGAACCTGAGCCTGAGCCAGAACCTGAGCCAGAACCTGAGCCAGAACCTGAGCCTGAGCCAGAACCTGAGCCAGAACCTGAGCCAGAACCTGAGCCTGAGCCTGAGCCAGAACCTGAACCTGAACCTGAACCTGAGCCAGAATTTGT
>Ga0209043_1000184_pt1 | contig 39783 bp, 36 predicted proteins | sample SaaInlV_100m_DNA_3_FD_184654 | JGI IMG/M metagenome (GOLD analysis project Ga0209043, IMG submission 184654) | Marine microbial communities from expanding oxygen minimum zones in the Saanich Inlet - SI037_S4LV_100m_DNA (SPAdes) (version 2) | ecosystem: Environmental > Aquatic > Marine >... | reverse complement strand
ATCATATTAATTGAATCATTGACCCGTTTGTGTAGTCGACAAAGATGGGTGCCGTGAGACTCTAGTTTTAATGGGCAACTTTTTATGTGCTTGATGGGGTCAACTGCGTTGATAATAGCCCACAATGTAAGTTTTTCTGGAGAATGGGCTAACCCATAACCTCCATGTAGTCCTTTCTTCGAAATTACCACTTCATGTTTTGCTAATATCAATAGAACCTTAGACAAATAAGAGTCCGGTACTTTGGTTAGTTTTGCTATTTTGGTTGCTGTATGAAGCTCATCTGGATGCTGGGCCAAGCAAATCACGGCACGCAAAGCATATTCTGATGTCTGAGAAATCATAAAGGCTCCTGATAATGTAGAAGCAGTTGGCTTCCTCTGTATGCCAATAAAATGGACAACTATACCTTTATACCTTGACAAGAAAATCTATTATATTCTAATATCAGATAAAAAGATATAGAGGTCTTTATATCGTAAATGACTCAATTGTAATTATCTAACTTATTTCTACTTTAAAAATTAAGGAGAGAAATTGACAAAAGATGACTTAGTAACAGCGGTTGTTAAGAGTTGCAAAGGTGATGACCTTTCAAAAAGATTGGTATCCGATTTAATAGATGCGACTTTTGAGTCGATTGGAAAATCAATAAAAAAGGAAAAGAGATTTTCATATCCGGCTTTTGGAACATTTACAGTTAGAAACAGAAAAGCAAGAAAAGGGAGAAACCCACAAACAGGCGAAGAAATTAAAATTAAGGCTAGCAAAACAGTCGGATTCAAGCCTGCACCTACTTTAAAAAGTTCCCTCTAGTCATATTAGCATCGTAATAAACCGCCTCTCCATTTAGAGGCGATTCTTTTATTTTCAAAAACTAAATAAAATCAGAAGATAAGAAGGTCTGTACAATCACAAAAAAGGAGTGAAACGTGAAAAAAATAAAAAATTTTTATATGACTGCTTTGGTAATTATGGTTTGTTTTATGACAACATCTGCACTTGGAGAGGTTACTGCACAGTTGACAAAAGCACCAAATGTTCCTAAGCCGCTCAACCGTAGTGGTGGCAAAACAGTTATTCTTAACCTCGAAGCAAAAGAGTTTATTGGTGATATAGCAGAGGGGAAAAAATATAAATTCTGGAGCTTTGGCGGTAGTGTTCCCGGTCCAATGGCTCGAGTACGAGTTGGAGATACGGTACAGTTTCACCTTTCTAACCCAAAATCAAATACTCAGCCTCACAACATCGACATCCATGCTGTAAATGGTCCAGGGGGTGGTGCGGCTGTTAACACTGTGGCTCCTGGTGAGTCTAAAGTATTTTCCTTCAAAACACTCAACCCGGGTCTTTACATATATCACTGTGCCGCAGGTGCCATTGTTGATCATATTTCGAACGGAATGTACGGGTTGTTTCTCGTAGAGCCGGCCGGTGGATTATCAAAAGTTGATAAAGAATTTTACGTTTTTCAAAGTGAGTTCTTCACAGATGGGGACAAAGGAGTGACAGGGTTCGACATCAATAAAGGATTAGCCGAGCACCCAGATCATGTGGTTTTTAACGGTCGTAATGGTGCTTTAATGGGTGATAACGTACTCAAAGCCAAAGTCGGAGAAAATGTTCGAATTTATTTTGGCAATATTGGTCCTAATGGAATTTCTTCGTTTCATATTATTGGAGAAATATTTGACAAGGTGTACTCAGAAGGGTCACTCGGTGGGACAGTCAATCGAAATGTCCAGACCACGCTTGTACCATCGGCGGGTGCGACAATTGTTGAGTTTAAACTTGATGCGCCGGGGACTTATACCTTGGTAGACCATAGCATCTTTCGTGTTGCTAAAGGAGCGATTGGTCAGTTGGTAGCTGAAGGTGCGGCGAATCCGGCAGTTTTCAGAGTTGGCAAGTAATCAGCTACGCCTTTTTTTTGCTTCACTCTGATACAGTTCGTTGATGATTATCTTTATATTTTAAGATAATATTCGTGTTTTGGGATACGTCAGATGATTATAAAAATTCTAAGGCTATGCGAAGTTTCTTGAAATATTCTTTATTAATCATTCTCTTTACGTTTAACGTTGGGTTTCTCTTGACAGCTAGTGGGGAAAGCTCTTTCCCCACGAAGCTCAATGCCTCATCCGAAACGTTAGAAAAGGGAAAATTTTTGTTTCTAAAGTATTGTGCCCATTGTCATGGCAATCGTGGTGGTGGGGATGGCTTTAACGCCGAGTATATTGATAAAGACCCCGCAGAACTATCCGATCCAAAATTTTTGGCCAAACGTTCCAACGAAAAATTATTTCGAGTTATCAGTGTCGGGGGCGCTAAGGTAAAGAAGTCCCATTTAATGCCTCCTTTTGGCCATACTTTGTCCGAGGAGGAGATCTGGGCACTCGTTACGTTTATTCGATACTTGGGTAACGATAAATCTTCGATGAGGGTTCCTAGCGATATTCAATCGGATCGGCCACTGGGGCCTGTATTTACAAAACAAGACATGCTTTCTTTTTCGAAATGGTTTGATGAAAAAGGCCTAGAAAAGGAACAAACAGACTCTGGAAAAATTTTGGTTATGAATAAAAAAAGTTGTCTTGGTTGCCATCAGTTAAATGATGAAGGGGGAAGAATTGGTCCAAGCCTGAACCGTTCTTCACTTAACTACACACCAGAGTGGCTCTACGCTTGGATTTCTAATCCCCAGAATTTTCGTCCCGGCACAAGAATGCCAAACCTGGGTCTTGAACCCAAAGAAGCTCGCGCAATCGCATCATTTTTGGTTTCGTTTCAACCGGAAGAGGAAGACGAAGAACTTGAAGCTCCTGAAACCTGGAAACAGTATTTATCTTCCGAAGGTGACGCTAAAAGAGGTGAGAAAATTTTCCATGATCCGGAAGGGATTGCAAATTGCTCTAAGTGTCATCTTGTCAAAGGGCGGGGGGGTACTGTTGGCCCGGATCTTAGTTTTGCGGGTACCAGTAGAACCCGTAAATTTCTTCTAGAGTCGATTCTAAATCCTAGCGCGGTCATTACACATGGATATCAGACGGTCATGATATTGACTAAGAACCGGAAGTTTATTACCGGAATTAAAAAAAATGAAGACGAATCAGGGATCGATATAATGGATAAGGCGGGGAAGAACTTACATATTCCCAGAGAGAAAATTAAGAAGTTTAAAATTCAGAAAATCTCCACAATGCCCGGCAACTTTAAAGACCTGCTAGAGATTCAAGATGTCACGGATGTGCTAGCCTACCTTGAATCATTAACTCTTCCTGTTTTCGCCAGTTCTGAAAACTAAAATCATTATTTCTTCTACTCTAATATCATATCGAACCAGCTGGAAATTACTTTTTTACTTCCCGTTTCTCCAGCTGAACCGTTCCATAGGTTAAAGGCTATAGGGATGGTCTGCCCTGGTTGAAGTTGGATATCGATCTTAGTGTCTGGTGTCGTAAGCGGGCGTTTCATCACTAGAAAATAGCGTCCGAATTTGTAGCTGACTTTTGATTTGAGGTTTTGGCTGCTATTTTTCTGTACGTTTATTTTTTTGATGCCTGTAGCAGTGAACTCTAAAGCCTTCATTGGGTGAGAACTCCACTTCCATAAGTTGACAGGGTGCTTTGAATCACCATTTAAAAAATAGGGTCGCTCATTACCATCGTTAATGGAGGAAGGGAATTGGATAGAAATAGAATCAGGAAATTCTTGTGGTTTTAGTTCTTCTGACAGTTGTTCTTCAGGTTCATCCGTTTGAAGGTGTGCTGGTAAAGGTGGAGCGGGTGACTCTTCAACAGTAGTCATTTTTTTTAAAATGGGATCAACAGTAGGGTCGTCCCAGTGGAGATAAAATGCGATATCTTTGCCGTTATGTAACGCTTTAACAACTACATTATCGATGATAGGGTAAATTACTTTTTTTGATTTGATTATTTGACCGGCCAATGGATAAAAATTGGAATCCACCGCCTTCCAGGTTGGGTCATTTGGAGTGTCCGGTAACGGGCCATCAATTTTTTTAACATTGAGAAACTTTGGGGTTTCTGGTTTTTGTGATGGAGATAAAGTTTGTACGTAGTTAACCAGGTCCCAGATTTGTTCGTCCTTGAAAATTCTCGGGGAAAACCTTGGCATGGCAGTGAGTGATAGTCCGGTACGTAGTGTTTGGAAGATTTGTTTACGTTTATCACCACGACGAAACTTCCATGGTTTGCTTAAGTTACGAGGCCAAATAGAATCCGTTGCTATATTGACAATCTTTTTGGTGGATGCTCCATCACTTCGTCCTCTTACTCCGTGACAGGCCGAACAGCTTTGAATAAATAGTGTTTCCCCCCGTTCTAGACTGGCAAGTGTGAATTTTGGAGGATCGGGTATCACTACAATCTTATGTGTCTTTCCTTTTTTGATAAACTTTGCAAATTTTTTCGATAGACTTTTTAGGTAGAGAACCAAACTGAGTCGGTCTTCCTCAGAGAGGTGTTCCCATGATGGCATGGTTGTCCCTTTTGACCCGTTTGTGATCGCGTCAAACAGATCTTTATCGGTTGGGATCTTCCCAAAAGGTGTTGAACGGAGTTTGATATGCCCCTTAATGAAATTTCTTGGAAAAGGGCTAGATATTTTTGCGCCAGGTCCATCACCAGCGCCTTTTTCTCCATGACAGACAGAACAGTTTTCAGAATAGACTTTTTCCCCATTTGCTAGAGATGGTTCTGAAACATGTTGAGTTGTTGTTGAGGAGAGTTTCTTGGATTTCTCGTAAATAAAGTGAATAACTTTCCAGACTTGATTTTCTGTAAGCACACCTTCCCAAGCGGGCATTGCTGAATTCCAAGGCTCATATTTTTTTGGTAGTCCTGGTCCGCCTTTCATCACGCGCCAAAAAGTATACGATTTAGGTTTGCTTAAGATGGATTGAGGAAGCAAGAAGTTAGCAGGTGAGGGGTAAAAGCTTTCACTATATAAGCCTTTCCCGTCGAGCAAGTCTCCGTGGCAAAGTACACAATTTTTTATATATATACTTGCGCCATCACTCAATGCCTGATCTGATTTCGTGGTGGGGGGTGCCAAATTTTGGAGAGAGATACTTTTGCCATTGATTTTCATACTCAATGGCATATCTGATTCACTTGGGCTATCAAAAGCAAAAGTATTGGAAGTATGACTTAAAAGACTAAGGCCGATAGCGACAAAAAAAAGATATATTTTTGCTCTAATTATTTTTGATGCCATATAAATACTATCTTCCGAGTTCTTTGCCCTTGGCGGAACCAGGTACTACGGCATCCTTTTTGATACGCCCAGATTTGATGGTTTCGTATAGAGGTCGGACTACTTTGTTGCCATCGAATTCAAAGTTCACACCGACGGCATCGTTCTTGGCAATACTGATTTTTTGAGATTGAGGTTTCATCAAGTAATGCCATGCATTTAGAACATAGTCTCCTGGGGGAATATTGTCTATCTTAAACTCACCTCCAAGTTTTGTAATAAAGTAATAAGGGTTTTGAACGCGGTATCCCCATGTTTGCATGAATTCATGCATGCCGCAGATCATTTGAAATATTTTGAATTTTTTCTGGAAGGTTACTTTTCCATCGGTAACTTCTTCAGGTGGCACTGGAAGGTTTTGAATAATTTTCCCGCGCTCAGCTTGATACACTTGGCTGTTGTGCATTACGGCATCTATATTATTAACTTTAAATTCTTCACCCTGACGAACCGCGTTAACATCTGGAGTGAATTTACAATCTTCAGAGTCAATTAAAATTGGTTTTTTATTAAAGGGTTTTCCTGCCTCAACATGTTTCAATGTTATAACAACGTCTTTCAGGCCCCCATCCTCAGAAATTTTAAAATCATCGAGAACGCGGTTCATTTCATCATCAGTATCGATTTCCGCGCACATATCAATATTGGGGAAGAGAACAAGGTGGTAAACCCGTGGATGGGGCATTTCCCCTGTCAAGACAACTTTTCCCTGAACAGTTCCTCCGTTTGTTACGTCTATTTCCTGATACGCACGGCTCTCTACACTTAGGGAGATAAATGAAAATAATGTGGTGATGAAAATGATAGATCGAAGGTTCATGACGGCGTTGTCTCCCTGATATGAGGTATAACGGTATTTAGCTTATCTGTGTTTTATCGATTTGCTTCTTCCTGAGACACTTCCAAAAAGTCGAAATTGACATTGAGCCCATCATTTCCAACAGTGATATTTTTGGTCAGACTTCCAAGCGTTTCATGCCATGCAGTTAACTCATATTTCCCGGGTGGAACATCAGGGATCTCAAAAGATCCGTCAGCTCCTGAAACGGCTGAATATGCATTAGGTGTAACAACGACCCAAGCTCTCATCCAGTCGTGCAGATCGCACTCCACCTTGATGACTTCAGCTTCTTCCATTTCTTGAGAGTATGCGTCTTGACCCGGAAGAAACATGATATTAATTGGGTCGTTTTCAAAAGAATAGGTATGAATATTGTGGTTGATCGGGTCACTCGTGTGTATTTTTAGCTCTGAGTCTAGGGGCACGGCAATTACATGAGGTTCGTATCTGCATTTTTTCTGATCCAACTTGTACTCACCGCCTCGCTTTTTCAATTTTTTTCCGTGGAGCGAGATGACGGAATTTTTAACCCCTTTATTATCAATCAGTATGGATTCATTTGGGATGCCTGAGCCGCAGACCTTCTTATACTTTCCAGTTTTATAAGGTTTTAACTGCTCTGTTTTGCCCGAAAAGATAGCGACACCCTGTATAGCCCCAGAAAATGCTGTTCCAGGCATCAGAATAACAGCAATAATTAAAAATAGTATAATTTGCATGAAAAGATAGCTCTCAAAACCCATGTTTTTAGTCAGTTGTAATATATATGAACGGTCAAGTCAAGGCCGAGTTACTATGATAAAAATGGCCTTTTAAGGCTTTAAATCAGATGGTTTCACAGGGAGCGTCTTAATTGTCTGGCAAGAAGGCGTACTCCTTTTTGGGCTTCCAAATTTATTTTGTCCAGTTTAAAATATAATCAGAATATCAGAACAGGCGTAACACCTATATGCAGTAGTAGATCCATTAATTGCTCTTTTTATTCAGGTTTGTATCAAGTAAGGAGTCTAGCAATGTATAAAACTTTGGTCATTACTTTTTTTTCAATAATATTTCTGGTTCAAAATTCTTATGCGAAGGTTCCGATTGCTGGTGATCCGGCGCCAAACTTTTCATTGACTTCAGTCGCCGGTAATAAAATATCCTTATCTGATTTAAAGGGGAAGACTGTCTTGGTAGGTATGTTTCATATATGCGTGCCATGCATGAAACAGGCTTTAGAATTTAATAAAGTTCGAGACCAACTTTCTTCTGAAAAATTAACTATTTTGGGAATAAATACTAGCGGAGATTCAAAAACATCAGTTATGGACTACCTCAATGGGTTTCCAGAAGGCGTAAAATTCCCTTATCTTTTGGACCCAGATCAATCTGTCCATAAAAATTACTCGCAAAGGGATATGCCGACAGTCTTGGTTATTGACTCCGAGGGAGTCATCCAGGCACGCGTACCTTGGGTGGGAGCAGATCAGTTGGTTAAGTTTCTTAAAAAGTTTTTATAAAAAAATACCCGCTTAAAATTACTTTTTAATTAAAAGAAAAAATTTTAATCCGGTTAAATATTTTCTTCGGATTTAAATTGATAAAACCTCAAAATAAGAGCCACGATACTCACGCACATCATCCCAACAAGAACCATGATTGAGGGTACGATCAGGGCAACTGAGACCGGGATATTGTATAGAAGCCATTCTGTTATTTTTTGGAGTCCAAACCAAGATTCTGGGTTATCTAACCACTGGGCTATAAGTGTGTTCTCAAAAAGGAAGTTGAATACTTCCATGGTGGCAAACTCTGACCATACGCCATCTTTTATCCAGAGAAATACCTGATACCCTACAAGTCCAAATCCGAAAGCCAAAAATAGTGAGGCAAAGGCCATGATCCCAAGAGTTATACTCCCACAAAAAAAATCTACAGTGGTGAGTTTTGATATAAAAAATCGTAGTTCTTTGCCTACTCTAGAAATAATTTGGCTTGTGATTTCTCGTAAATTCATTTTCACTTCTTCGTAAAATTCTTTTGCGTTATCCAAATTCATATTGATCCATTGTATCCATGACATGTGATTAGATTTTTGATCTTCATATTTTGTTTGAGTCATGGGACCTCCTGCCAGAAAAGGTTTTCCTGATCGACAAATTATGGTTTTGGTGTCAACCAGATCGCGTACCTATATGATAGCGCAAAAACTAACGATATTCATTCTTTAGAGAATATAAAACGTGAGAGGAAATCCAAGCCTTAATCTATTGATTTTATTTACCTTCTAAGGATTTATGCAAAATATGCAAACCCTTTTCGGGTTCATGACATCTCAATTAGTGACATGAATATTAGCATTTTTATGGGGGTCGCTATGAGATGTCTGAACCGTTACAGCTTAACTCGAGACGTAGTATTTTTAAGATCAATATTTTCTCTCCTTTGCTTCGGAATCTTCCTAAATATTAACCATTCGTACGCGGATGAAAGTTTTGTCGTCACAGGCAATACGTACGAGGAGAGCTATATTCACAAGCTTGACTTGACAGTTGCAAATCAGTACGGGGAGGTTGAGATAACTAAAATTGGCCTTTTCAGCCCTTTTCGTCGGTATAGTTGGTTTAGAGTAGGGGATGTCATTGAAGCAATTAACGGAAAAAAAACTACAGTTTTAGGGCTTTCTGAGTTGAAGGAAAATAGCACACCCTGGGTCAAGTATCGCCGTGGATCTGAAACGTCTGAGATACAAATTGGCCTAGAAAAAACAATTTTTGGGCAGCATGACTACTCTACACACCGGTAGAGATTATCACCTTTTTTTTGTATTCAATTGAAGTTTCACCTGCCGACACATGGTTTTTGTTTAACGTCGTGTAACTTTTTTTAATTGGTATTTTTGTACCGCGCGATTATGCTCTCTGAGATTGGAAGAAAAATGATGACTGCCATCCTTTCTGGATACAAAATAAAGATGGTTTGACCTGATTGGATTTAAAGCGGCAACTATCGATTTTATTCCAGGGTTGGCAATAGGTCCGGGTGGAAGCCCTTTATACCGATACGTGTTGTAGGGCGAATCTATGTTAAGGTCCTTTTTCCGTATATTCCCATCAAATTCTTCGATTGCGTAAATGACCGTAGGGTCTGTTTGCAGGCGCATGTTTCTGCGAAGGCGGTTGTGAAATACCGAGGAGATGTGCTTGCGTTCATCATTCATTCCTGTTTCCTTTTCAATCAAGGAGGCAAGGGTGATAACTTCGTGCAAGGACATATCTGATTTTTGGATTTGATCGAGCATACCCCCATTTGTTATCCGCTGTTTAAATGTATTTAGCATGGCCTGAACAATTTTTTGCTCAGAGGTATGTTTGCTGAAGTGGTAAGTCTCGGGAAATAGGTAACCTTCTAAAGAGTCGGAAGTTATGTTCAAGGTTTTTATCAGACCCTTGTTCCTAGTTTCTTTAATGAAGTCTTTTTTGTTTATTGAAATTTTTCTGGCAAGTAGTTCCGCGATTTCTGTAATACGATAGCCTTCAGGAATGGTGACCGGATGTAGGACCGTTTTACCACTGGTGATGGCCTTGAGTATATCCATGGGAAGCATGGATTGATTTAGCTCATATTCACCTACTTGTATATGAACCTGTTTGTTTCGGATATTAGCAAGCAAGCGAAATGCGCTGGCACTCCTGATAAGGTTGTGGCTTTCAAGTTCGCTAGAAATTTGTTTTAAAGTGGCGCCCGGTGGGATGCTTATGGTTATGGCCTGTGTGCTTTCTCCTGCGGGGTGTGATATCTGGTAATAAAAAAAACCGGATATTATCCAGACCAATAAAACTAAACCTCCAAATAGAGGTAAAAGGTTAGGTTTGCTTTGTAGTTTCATGAACAGATTGAGTTAATTCTTGTTTTAGGAGGTTACTTTTTTAAACTGATCTGCTTAGTTTTTAAAGTCTTTTAATTTTGAAAGGAATCTGTCGTTTTCACTTTTAGTGCCCACGGTGACTCGTAGGCAGTTGATCAGTTTTGGGTGTGAACTCAGGTTTCGTACTAATATTCCATTTTTGGACAAGAATGCGAATATGCTTCCCGCGGGCTGTTTTGTTTTAAATAAAATAAAATTTGAGTCAGACGGGAATGCGGTTACTGATTCAATTTTATGAAGTTCGTCTAATAACCGGTGACGTTCATCAAGAATGGAATTAATCTGCGTTTGGACCGCTTCAAAGTTTGTTATTAAGTTTTCAGCAAATGCTTGAGATATGGTGTTTGAGTTATAGGGCAACCGAACTTTGTTTATTTCACTGATGACCAGCGGATCAGCTACGCCAAACCCAACACGCAGGGCAGCCAACCCAATTTTTGATAGGCTTCTAAGTACAATCAGGTTGTTGTGTTCTTTGATTTGATTGACAAAACTTTTTCTAGAGAAGTCGTGGTAGGCTTCGTCAATCACAACTATGCCTTGAAAATTATCAATGACTTTCTGTACTTGTGTGTCGGAAAAACAATTTCCCGTAGGGTTGTTGGGGTAGCTTAGAAAAATTATTTTTGAATTATTTTCTTCGGCTGATTGTAAAATCACATCCGCACTAAAATCCCAGTGATTATCAAGCGAAATACTAACTGATTTAATGCCAAGGCTTTGCGCTATGATTGAATACATAGAAAATGTGGGGTCGGGAAATGTAATCGTATCCCCTTTCTGGCAAAAGACTTGAAGGAGAAATAGTATGATTTCGTCAGAACCATTTCCAATCACCAGGTGTTTGGTTTCTATGCCTAACCGGTTTGCAATAGAATCTTTAAGGGCTCTACTGTCTGGATCTGGATATCTGTTTAATTGTAGTTTTTGGAGCGATGATGAAAATAGCTCGAGCAGCTCTTTTGAAGGAGGAAATGGGTTTTCATTTGCGTGTAATTTGATTTCGCAGTCGGTGCTTTCAACATGGTAAGGCTTTAGTGAAAGAACGTTTCCCTGTATCAGTTTCATTATTTCCACGCTAGACATCAGGTGTGTGCCTCATCATTTATCAAATTGTCCAAACTGGGAGAAGATGGTTTGTAACGTTCTTTTCTGAAATGCTCTGCTGTAATAATTGAAAGGAGGTGGTCGGTGGTTTGTTCTACATCGACATTGGTCACTATGTAATCATAAAGTGTGGATAGTTGTATTTCTTTTTCACTTATTTTTAGACGCTCCTGAATTATACTGGCAGGTTCAGTTCCTCGACTTTTTAGTCGACTCTCTAAAGCTTCTATCGATGGTGGCATCATGAAAATAAAAACAGCTTTATAGTGAATATCTCGTAAAGACTGTGCCCCTTGAACGTCGAGTTCAATTAAGACATCATCCCCATTAAGGTGATGGCTCTCTACAGACTCAAATGCCGTCCCATAGTAGTTTTTAAAAACTTTTGCCCATTCAAGAAATTCCCCACGCTCTATTTTTTCTTCGAATTCTTTTTTAGAAATAAAATGATAGTCAACTCCTTCTACTTCGCCGTTACGAGGTTCCCGCGTGGTGTGGGAGGTGCTGAACTTGAGATCAGGAAGTTTCTGTATTAATAGTTTGCAGATTGTGCTTTTCCCGGTTCCTGATGGCGCTGATAGAATAAATATTATTCCGTTTGACTGCATTATTCAGGTTCTCTTGTCGAATTTTAGTTTATTAGTGCTTGGATTATATTTTTTTTGGTTTGTCGAGACAAATGCAAATACTTACTCGATGTTGGCTAGTTGTTCTCGAATTTTTTCAAGGCAACTTTTCATCTCTATTACTGCTTTAGAAACTTCAAGATCAATAGTTTTAGAGCCCGTGGTGTTAACCTCCCTATTGATTTCCTGAGTTAGAAACTCTAGTTTACGCCCTTGAGGTTCAGGAGAGGCAACTAATAGGTTGAATTGTTCTAAATGGCTTTCAAGTCGAACAAGTTCTTCTGTAACATCGCAACGATCTGCTAGCAGAGCAGATTCTTGAGCAATACGATCTGGGTTAATTTCAATTCCACTAGTTAAGGCTTGTATTTTTTCATTCAATTTACTTTGGAATTGCTGGACAGTAATTGACTGTTTTTCTGAAATTGATTTTCCTAGATTTTTAATGCTATTTATTTGATTGAGAATGTCTTTTTCTAGATTTTTTCCTTCTTCTTCTCGCATTTTTATCAACTGGGTAAGCGCTTTATCGACAGTTTGCATTACTATTTCTTCACAGGAGTCTTCAACTTTTTTGGCTTCTGTCTTAACAACATCTCTCTGGGATAAAACCGTATTAATGTCAATTGTTCCTTTTAGACTTAAGCCCTCTTGAATTTTTTTAAAAGCATTTAGATATTCATTGGCTAGGGGAAGGTTGGGAGTGACCTCAAGGTTTGTTTCTGTGTCACCATTTTTTTGAACCATGATTGTAATATCGAATGAACCTCGGGCACATTTGGCTTTAACTATTTTCTTTAATGGGAGCTCAAGGGGTGCAAGTGTCTTTGGCAGGCGGGTGTTGATATCGATGAACCTGTTGTTCACCGAACGAATTTCTACCTTACAGGTAAGGTCCTCGTTTTGATTTTCATATCTGGAAAACCCAGTCATACTTTTAAGCATAGGTATTGATCAGGCTTTCTTAATAACTATTTTAAAGTGTCCACTAATGTTTTCCGTGGAAACCACTTCGTGTCCATCATTTTTAATACTTCTGGGAACATTTTTTTCTGGTTCGCCTAGATCTAGTAGAACCTCAAGACTATCTCCGGATGTCATCGTCTCCAGTTTTAGTTTTGTTTTAACGTAGTTGAAGGGACATTTGACTCCAAGGAGATCAATTTTTTGGAAAGATGGGCCAGTGCCTTCTTTTTTCTCATCACCACCAACACGTATTCTTAAAGATTTGTCGGATTGCATTTTATTGTTAACTTCCCGACACTCTTCGGCAAGGTCACCACAGTTTTGCACCCACCATGAAACGATATCTTTGTTTGCTGATGAGTTTTCTTTTTCATAGCGTTCGCCCATTTCTGCAAATTTTCCTGATACAATCTCCATATCAATGATAAGTGAGTGAAACTTTCTAATACATTCTAAATCATCATTAAAATCCATGCCCTCTGTGACGAGTAAAGCTCTTGCAGATGCAACGGTTGAGCGCTTTGCATGATCCATCGCTTGAGAGTACTCTTGTTTTTCAAGCGCTAGTTTGCCTTGGAAATGAGCACGTTCAGCTTCGGACAAGCGATCTGTTATCATATCCGTGACGGCTCCTGCGCATTCTCCTTGACCGCGGTCTTCCAAGCTAAACTTTTCTTCAGACCCGAAATCGATATATGAATGAGGAGCTTCTTCGATTTGCGGCAATTCTCTTAGTGGGTTGAGTAGTTCTCGAAAAAAATTCTTCCCTTTTCTATCATAAAATTCTCCGAAAGATTCATTAGGGAGTTTGTCGCTTTTGAAGGAATCTATAACTTGTCTAGTGGCTTGGGGTGCGTTCTTAGCTGGGATTTTGATTACTGAAGTACCAAAGACAACTTTATCCTCATCAATTCTACCACCCAATAATATTTCATAATGTGGGGCGAGAACACCATTCAACTTTTTGGCTCCGCCATGAAATCCTATAGACGCGATATGGTGCTGACCACATGAGTTAGGGCATCCACTTGCCTTAATGGAGATATGGTCTAATTCTTGGGAATGAGGAAATCCATTTTCCATTTCTTCATTGAGGTGTTTCACCAATCCGCGTGATGCCGTTATTCCTAGGTTGCAGGTTTCTGACCCAGGACAGCAGGTAATATCTCTAATTTCTTCAGTGCCTGCTCTGTGTAGATCAATTTTTTGGAGCTCTAAGTAAAATGTGCTTAGGGCTTCGTTTTTCACCCATGGAATCATAATGTTCTGATTGACTGTGTTTACGATAATCCCTCCAGCGAGGTTAGATGCCATCTTAGCAACGGTTCGCGCCTTATCACTAGTGATGTCTCCCAAAGCCAGCTTAATTTGCACATTTAAATAACCGCTTTGTTTCTGTTCGCTGGTATTCCTGTTTTTCCACGTTTGAAATCCCGGGTCTGAATTAAATTTGTCGTTAATCTCAAATTCGAGACTATTGGGAACAAACTCTTCTTTTGGAATCTCTATAGGAGGGAAGGTTTTATTTGCCAGCGCAGCAAATTCTTCCTCATAAAGTTCTTTTATTCTATCCAAACCTAGTTTATCAAGGACATACTTAAATCTAGCCTTATTACGGTTTTTCTTGTCACCATATTTGTCAAATACCTGAACCATTGCCTCGCACATACGAAGCAAGTTTGCTGTTGGAAGAAAATCAGTCAAGGGCTTTGCCCCATGTGGAAAAGATCCGAGTCCACCGCCAATTAACACCTTGAAGCCCCGAATTTCTTTTCCATTCTCATTTTTTATTTGAGCATTAAGTCCTATGTCGTGAATTGGGGCAAGTCCGCAGCCAGAACATCCACCAAAGCTAATTTTGAATTTTCTGGGTAGGTTTTGTGTTGCAGCATGACGAATTAAATAACTTGTAACTGCTTTACCGTAGGGAGCTACATCAAATACTTCCTCTTTACAGGTCCCGGCTTTATGACAGGCAGTAACATTTCGCACTGTATTGCCGCAGGCTTCCCGTGTGGTAAGACCATAGTCTGCCAAGTCCTGTAATCCTTTAGAGATATCCTCTAGTTTTACGAAATGAAACTGGAAATCTTGCCGAGTGGTCACATGCAGAATTCCATTAGAGTATTTATCGGCAAAATCAGAAAGGCATAGCAGTTGCTCTGTTGTCATTCGGCCAGTGGAAAGTTTTGTCCTGACCATTTGAACGTCATCCTGACGTTGACCATAGATTCCTTGTTGAAGGCGAAACCGTTTGAAATCTTCAGGGTCAACCTTTCCGCGGTTCAATCGCTCTACTTCGGCTGTAAACTCTTCAATCTCCTTTTTTACTTCAGGAGGTATATTTAAAGTGCTTGTATCCATCACGAACCTCTTTAATTACAAAGGGTATTTTGAAACCCATTTTTGTTAAGTTTGATTTAATGAAACGGTGACTACAGGGATGCTTGATAGCAGACCATCAACTAAATTTATCCTATAACGGAATACCATTATATTATTATAAAAAACAAGATTATACCCTAATAAATTAAATTTATGGAGATGGTTGCGTAGAAAAGACTTATTTTTATGACAAATGTTAATAGGTCTAAGGTAAGGTGATTTAATAACATCTTTATAAAGCGTTGTATTTGAAATACTAATTTTGGTTTATTTGATAACTAGGTGTGTTCATTGTCAAATGGTTTCTTTATTAATCCACATTAATTTTTTTGTTTTTCTGGCATGTTTTGCCATTGCTCTAACTAGAAATGCAAACCTCAATACCATTATTGTAGGCCTTACGTATTTGGCACCTTTGGTTCCGTATGGACTTAATTTCGAAAATATGGAGAGGTTTTTGCTTGTTTCTTATTTTAATCTCATTTTTGGCCTTATTGAAATAGTTGTTTTTGTTAAAACAGTCAAGCCTGAGGATACTCCGTTGGACAAAGAGCATCTTAAACAATTATTTGGTCATACTTTGCCAATTGTAGTTGCATTACTTGGCTTGTCATTTTTAGGTCGCTCGACGGAATTTCCTGTGACGGCAGTGGAATTGGTAGTCATCCTTACTCTTTTTGTATTAGGTTCTGTTATGCGGATTATAGCCATTTACCAAATTGGAGCCGCCGCATTCAAATTCGATATTATTTTTCGCGAGAAACAAAAATTAAAAACCGATCAATTGTATGGTTTGATGCGGCACCCATCCTACACGGCAATGATGATCGTTGTTGTTTCTTTCGCTACGATTACTCATTCTCTTTTTTTTGGAGTTCTTGGAGTGCTGTCTGCATGGATAGGTTTTCAGTACAGGATTTATCATGAAGAGAGAGGGTTATCAGAACAGTATGGAGAGAAATACGATGTTTTTCGTTCTAGTACAGGGATGTGGATTCCCTACTTTAAATGAATAACATTATTAGCTATTGCGAAAGTCAAGATAGTGAGTGATTCCTAAAACCAACAAGATGTAACCGTAACTGGCTATATAAAATATAGCCTTGCTAGGGGCCCGATTGCCATGCTTTTCGTTGTTAGGGAGAGTGAGATTTTTTAATCTAAAATAATTGGCCACAAGAATGACAAAAAAAAGAATTAGCGGGTTATAGTTCAAGATACTCATCAATCCTGAAGTGATGAAAGCGAGTCCCCACATGCCTGGAATTTTGATCCAGCGGTCTTTTGTGAGGTCATCAACTACATTGAGGGCAGCTACGTATCCAACAAAGTAAAATAGAAACGTAAGTCCAAGCCAGATAAAAAAGCCTACTATTTCTCTGCCGCCTGTAATGTCATCAAGCCCAAGAATCATGTTGTGAAGGGTAGCATCCGTTTTAGCCAAGAACAATAGCACGAACAAACTCAGCCTATGAAGTCTTACGATATAGTTGTCATTGGAGGAGGACCAGCTGGAGCCTCGGCCGCCTTGTTTCTTGAAAAAAAGGGATACCGTATTGCTTTGCTTGATCAAGCTGTATTTCCACGCGACAAGGTATGCGGCGAATTTATCAGTCCGGCCGCAGACGAAATTTTTTCTGAATTGGGAGTTCTTGAATCAATTGAAGCCTTGAACCCCACAAGACTTAGCGGAGTGGCGTTATCTGCTTATGAAGGATCCTACTTCCAAGTTGATTATCCTGACACTGTTGATGGGAGAACCATGACCAGTTTGTCAGTAGAACGATCAACGTTAGACGGTTTAATGATAAATAAAGTTCGCAATTCAAGTATTCAGTTGATGGAAGGGTTTAAGGTTACAGATTTGTTATTTGATGGGGGTAATGTTTGTGGTGTGAAGGGACATGATAAAACAAAAACAAAGTTTAGCATTAAAGCAAACATTGTGATTGATGGCGGAGGCAGAAATAGCATTTCTCTTCGCCGGCTGAACTTGAGGCGAAGTTCTCCTGGGAAAGGAAAAATCGCATTAGCCGCACATTGGCAAGGCGTCAAAGGTCTTGAAAGTTATTGTTATATGCATATTAGTCACCCTGGCTACACTGGTATTGCTCCAGTAGGACACAATAGGGCAAATGTTGTGCTTGTTGTGGATAGGAATTATTTAATTGGTGTTAATGTTGAACAATTTTATATGACAACAGTTTTAGGGAATAGCTTGCGAAAGAGAATTCTTGGAGGCGGTACCCCAGTTGAAAAAATAAGGTCAGTTGATTCATTGGCCTATTCGGTGAAAAAAACAAGGTGTGGAGGCCTACTTCTTGTAGGTGATGCCACGGGTTTTATTGACCCTTTTACAGGCGAAGGGATCTATCTGTCGCTAAGAAGTTCTCAACTTGCGGTGGGAGTAGTACAAAACGCTTTCGATAAATCTGATTTTTCAAGTAGACAACTACAGAGTTATGACCTGATAAGAAAAAAAGAGTTTAGAAAAAAAAACATTCTAAGTAAGGTTTTACAGTGTTTGATTTATAAACCTTATTTGTGTAATCGAGTTGTTGCAACGCTGGCAGCGCAGAAAGAATTGTCGAGTTTGCTGGTAGGAGTAATTGGAGACTATCATCCGGCAAATAAAGTAGTTTGCTTCAAATATCTCATGCGTTTGCTTGGTGGGATGTTAAGCCACCGTCAATCCTCATTCCTCCTTACTAAGTAGATACAACTAAAGAGTTTTAGACTAAAAAAATTATTTGCTTCTCTGTGTGATGCTGTGATTTTACTTTGCCTGACTGAGGATATATTCCATTTTATCTTTTAAAATTAGTTTTTGTTTTTGGTGTTGTTTTTTTTCGGCTTCTTCATGATCCGTTGGAAATTTTATTTTATTCAGGTTGTCGATTTTGAGCTTAAGTTCTGTATGTTCAGAGTGTAAACGTTCAAAGTTGATATTAGAATTGAGGATTTTTTTGAGGGTTTCTTTTTTTATCTCCATAATTATATTCCTCTCTTTTGAAGATTCTTTTCATTGAATTTTAATTCGGCTTCTGATTTTCGGACATACTTTATTGTTAGTTCATCTAAGTTAGTTGTTTTTTTATTCTCAAAACAGTTTTGAGCCAAGCGAGCGGCGCAGGCGGCGACTGTGTCGGCGCACTTATTTTCCGTTGGTATAAAATTTCCTCCGAGCTGTGACCTAAGAAAAGGGCCGTATGAATTCAACCCAGTACCAACAAAAATAGTTGGTTCTTTGATCTCTTGGCATAACTGACTTGGCCTCAAGGCTCGGTCTGGTGTGAGGCGCTCTAAAATATACCCATTTCCACAAAAACTGGCGGTATAAACCTCCTTTTTTCTTGCATCCAAGATAGCGCAAATTTTATTACCCGTTGGCATCGCCTGCAATGCTAATGCTTCCAATGTGTCGATTCTCACAAAAGGTTTTGAGGTAGCTAGGAGTAGACCTTTCAATATGCTGGCGCCGACCCGAAGGCCAGTAAAAGATCCTGGTCCTGTTGTTAAACAAAAGCCATCAAGATCCTGTAAACCCATACTTGAAGAGGTTAGAACCTTATCAATTAAGAAAAGAACTTGGTTTGAAGCAGTAGCATTTGTATCAACTTCAGCTTGATTACGAATTTCCCCGTCTTTCAACAGGGCAACACTAGCTTGAGGAATGGACGAATCAATCCCCATGAGTATCATGGGGAAACAAAAAATATGTTTATAAAATCATAGTTTTTGAACCTAAAAATATAATTTTTTTTTCTCACAATTTAACAATAGATATAGGTAGAGGGAAAGTCAAACCAATATAAATTATCTTTAGATAATTTCCAATGAATACCTTGTTAACTCATTGAAGTGATTGATTTTAAAGCTTGACAGTTGAAAAATTTATCCATATCCTTGTTTTTCAATGATCTTATTGATTTTATTAAGGTAAATCTATTAATAAAACTTTCATGTTAGATACATCTTACAACTATTTGTGAGGTAAAGGCTATGTTCTACGAAGTGAAGGTATTTGATTCTCGGGGGCATCTTAAAAAAGTAGTGTCTTCCAAAAAATTAAGTAATCGATTCTGGCGTATGAATGATAACCTCCCATCTTACTATGAGGAAAGCTCTGTGAAGTCTAATGATTGGAATTCAAAGGGGGAAATACAGGTTGAAAAAGTAAGTGAGGACTAAGTATCTCTTTACAAACTACTTTTAACTCCTCCATGACCACCTAAAGGTAACGGTCATGTCATTTGTGTGCCTATAATTATTTATTGCCCTAATCTATTTGTGGCATAATGTAAATTAAAAGATTATATAGACTAGGCAGTTTCCCAGTTTATATGAGTTGCATCCCTGCCCTTTTTATCAAGATTGAGATTATTTAATGTATTTAACAACTGATAAAGATTTAGCTGAGTTTTGTGATCAGTTAAATTCTAGTCCCATCTTGGCAATTGATACAGAATTTGTTAGAGAAAGAACCTACTATCACAAGTTAGGTCTCATTCAAGTTTCTGATGGCATACGTTGTGCTGCAATCGACCCAATTCACATTTCCAATCTAGAACCATTTCTGAACCTGGTTCGCAACCAAAACACAGTTAAGGTATTTCATGCTGCCAGGCAGGATCTTGAAATATTGCATCGGCTTTGCGGTGGGACAATTCAACCGATATTTGATACACAGATAGCTGCTTCTGTTGTTGGGTGGGGTGCTCAGATTTCTTTTGCAAAAATTGTTAACAAGGTTCTTGGAAAAAAAATTGATAAATCAGAAACCTATACTGACTGGTGTAGACGACCACTAAGCGAACGACAGATTGAATACGCTTTGGACGATGTCCGCTTGTTATTTCCTGTGTACGAGAACTTGAAAAAAGTTCTTAAAAGCCTTAACCGGGAAGAATGGCTTCAAGGTGAGTTTATACAACTAGAAGATCCAGATAACTTTAAAGCTCCTAACCTTGAAAAATTATACATGCGGATCAAGAACATAAGAACCCTAGCTCCAAAAAATTTTGCAATTATCTGTGAGCTTGCTAAATGGCGAGAAAAAGAAGCACAGTTTAGAGACTGCTTGGCCAAGAATATTGTGAGAGACGAATCACTTCTCGAGTTAGCACGTAAAGCACCTATAGATAGTGAGGGATTGAGTCGTATTCGTGGTCTTCACAACAATGAGATCACGCGTAGCAAAAAAAATATTTTAGCTGCAATTCAAAGAGGGCTGAATCTTCCTCTGGATCAGATTCCCAAATTACCAGAACTTGAAATATATAAGGCACCTCCTGGCATAGAGGAAATGCTTTCTGCTCACGTTCAAATCTGCGCAGAGAAGCTAAAAATTGAACCTAGTGTTTTGGCTGGCCGAAAAAAGGTTAATGACTTTGTTAAATGCTTTGATCAAAAACAAAGCCTTGAAAACCACCCGCTTTTTTGCGGTTGGAGAAAACAAGCGATTGGCAACCAATTATACTTGGCTTTAACGGGGGAAATGGCCTTGGCTATTGGGGAAAAAGGTAAGCTGATCAGTTTTTCTGTTGATTCAAAGCTCAATAAATCTACTAGGGAGGATTCTCTTCTCAAATGAAAAAATATCTTTATTAACTATAGCCATTCTAACTTAAGCGTTCTGAGCTAAAAGTAAAGACTGCAATTCTTTGAATCGTGGATTTTGGCGGAGGTTCTCTATGTCTGGGTCCATTTCAAGGGTTTGATGGTCTTTGAACCCATTTTCTATTGCTTGCTTTAAGGACTCGATGCCCTTAGGGACATTACCTAAAAGCGCATAATAACAGGAAAAATTATAATGCAGAAGAGGGTGGTTGGGGTTTATCGACTCCAGAGTGCTTAAAGTTTTTAGAGAAAGTTTAAAGTTTTTTTTATTTAGGTAGGCGGTGCTTAAATTTATATAGGCTGCTTCAAAACGATTATTGTGATGCAGTGCCATCTTATAGTTTTTTATGGCTTCTTCCGTTCTATTTTGTTTTAAGAGTTTATTCCCTTCGTTGTAGTGATAAATACCCATTCTTTTTTGAGCCTCTGGACTTTTGTGGTCTGTTTTTCCTTCATTGTGGGTATGAATGAGTTCATTATTTCCCCCGCCATTTGTAGAGCTTGGTTTTTCTAATTGTTTTAAATTGAGGCCTCTCTGGTCAGTTGTAAAAAATATAATTAAGCCAATAATAAGGGTTAGAGGCATTAACTTGAGAAGTTTATTTGAAATTTTCATGGTTGAACGTCAAAAAAATATTTTTTAGGGATGATAATTGTAGGGTCTCGACAATATCAGGAATGGTATGTTAAAAATTTCATTAATTCGTTTGCCGAGCCAAGGGGTATTACTTTGTCGATTTGTGCTCCATGCGAACATAAATTGTATATTTTTATTTGAGGGTTTACAGAAACTATTTCTTCAATCGCACGTAGATAACTATACATTGCTTGGTTAGTCGCTACGTTCTTTCCAATAATATTTTTGACGTTTACTGTCTTCTGTTTCATGCTTTCTGATTTATGGTTTTCCTTAAGCATTCTAGAACTATCCAACCTATCAATCATTTCTTTGTTGTTATTTGAAAAGCTTGAGTAAATTCGGTCAGAGGGGAATGAAAGGTCTTGTCCTGTCAAAAATATTGGGTTGCAGCCAAATTGGATTAGTGCGTCTAGTGCGAGACAGGAAACAGAACCACCGGATTGAGTGCTTCCTTTACTATTGATAACAGATTCTTCTTCCGTTAATTGAGAACTCATTTTTCTAAAGACTACAAATTTTTCACCCTTATAACAGTGAACAACTTTAGTATTTGCAGATGGAGTAAATATAAGCTTTGCCGAACTTTCTAAGAAATCTCGAAAATATTGAAAGCTGTCATCTTGTGGATCTAAAGAAAATACATAATCAGGGTCAATGCCCTCACGTGATAAAATTGGAAATGCAGTATCGACGCAGGCTAAAATAAAATTCTTGTCGACCTGTTTTAGGTAGGGAAGGATGTCGTCAAGTGAGGGGCCAGCGCTGACTAATAACCCGGGTTTTCCCTCGTGCTTAGAGTGTAAAATTTTTATTCCAGAATTTGCCCCCACGATTTCTTTGTTTAAAATATAATTATCTTTTTCCAAGTCACCGAGAACAGCGGGAAACCTTCGTTGCAATAACAAAACTTCTAATGAATTTGTCAGCTTGGGAAATGATGAGGGAATACATTTGAATGAAGGTGAGTGGAAAATCACCTCAAGGTCTTTTGTTTTTGTGCTTTGCATTTTTTCCATATACTTTGTGATCTCGATTGAAACGATTTCTTCATTCAATCCATAGATAATGTGGAATCTTTTATCGAGTAATATTTTAGATTGGTTCCTCAGGGTCATTGCGGCAAGTAAAAGATCAGGGTTCAGCTCTATTGCAAGTAGGAACCCATTGGGGCCAATTTTTTCTAAGAGAGCGTCTACGTGGTATCCGAGCCCAAACCCGTAAAGGCAAACTTGACTTCCTGTAGTTACTTTTTCGGCAAATGATTGACCTTCTTTTACAGGATCATACATGCTGTGTATGAGTATGTTTTTAAGCCTTACGGTGTTATCTCCAGAGGGAGTATTTTGCACCTTAATAGATGAGGGTAGTGGTTCAGTTAGGTGCTTTGTGCATGAGCTATGTTTTTCTAGCAGCTTCATGTTATCTTTAAAGAAGTGGCTCATATAAGGAAAGTTTTTTAAACTAGTCAAGCTTATCTAATAGTTGAATTTAATTTTTACGTTTGGTTGATTCGATCTTTTTAACCATGTCTAGGATATCTCATAAACGTTTGTAATCTAGAAAAAATTTTCTAAATACTTTACCGTTTATGAGTTCTTAAATTTACTAATTTAAACTATGTCGGTGATACCACAGGAAAACAGTAAGTCACGCGTGAGAATTCTTCCTGATGATTTGGCTAATCAAATCGCTGCAGGGGAGGTTGTTGAAAGGCCAATGTCTGTGGTCAAAGAGCTTGTAGAAAACTCGATTGATGCAAAGTCTACACGTATTTTAATCGAAATAGAGCAGGGAGGAAAAAAGCTTATACGTGTGACAGATAATGGATCTGGTCTATCATTAGAGGATGCGGGGCTTTCTTTTTTACGTCACGCGACAAGTAAAATTAGCAGTTCTTCAGATCTTGAGAAAATAGTTTCTTTGGGGTTTCGAGGGGAAGCACTTCCAAGTATTGCTTCGATTTCGAAAGTGCACATGACTACTTCTGCCGACGAGCACCTAGGTGGGGTGATTGTTTTGGTAGAGGGTGGTGGTTCCGCTCAGACTAAAGAGACTTCTTGCCCTCGTGGGACAACCATAGAAGTCTCCCAGTTATTTTACAATACTCCTGCTAGAAAAAAATTTCTAAAAGGAGATGGCACGGAATCTTCTCATATTACTCAAGTTGTAACGCAGCATGCATTGGCACATCCTCAGATTCACTTCACACTGATCAATAATGGCCGGAAAGTTATAGATGTTTTGCCAACAGATCAACATTTGTACCGAATCGCAGAGTTGTTTGGGGCCGAACTCGCTAAGGAACTTATTCAGGTAGATACCGAGTACGGTGACTACCGACTTGAGGGTTTTATTTCTAGTCCAGTTTATACTCGCTCGTCACGATCGGCTCAGTATTGTTATGTAAACCAGAGATTTGTGAGAGATAAAGTAATTCTTCATTCTACTCAGCAAGGTTATAGTCACCTCCTTCCCAAAGGACAGCATCCTGCGATTTACCTTTTTTTATCAATGGACCCAAAGTTATTTGATGTGAATGTTCACCCTGCTAAAGCCGAGGTTCGTTTTGCTTTTCAACAGGAGGTTCATCGCTTTGTAAGTGGTTCTGTGAAAGATTCGTTAAGTGGAAGTAAAAAACTGTCATTACCTATGGATCACTCTGAAAATAGATACCATACTACTTCTCAGTCAAGACAAACAGATCATAGGGCCGTTCCTGCGTCCAACTTTTCTGAAGATCAATCCTCCACTAGGCTGTCTTCAGCCATGGAGTTGCTATACATGGATTCTACTGAGTGCTCAGTTGACCGAGAATCAAGGGGAATCCTGTCACCTCAAGTTGAAATCTTTCATGAAAAGCCCAGTGCTGTTTCGAATCTTATTTATTCTGAGTTTGAACCTTTGGGCCAATTAGACCGTTCATTTATCCTGATGCAAGGGAAGCCCGGGATACTTGTGGTTGACCAGCATATAGCCCATGAACGTGTTCTTTATGATCGCTTTAAAAAAGCCGCGAAAAATAAAAAAATTGAAGTGCAGCAGTTGTTGTTTCCGCTAACTATGGAATACTCCCCAAGTGAAGTAGAGCTGCTGATTCACCATCAAGATTCTTTGAGTAAACTTGGATTGGAGTTGGAACTATTTGGGAAAAATGAGTTTTTATTGAGGACAGTGCCAGCAATTTTAAAAAATAACGATAAAGAAGAAATTATGCGAGAAATCGTTGATATGCTTCCTACTCAAAAACATGAGGAGGCATTGTTCGAGAAATTTGAAGATATACTTATTATGATGTCTTGTCGTAACGCGATAAAAGTGAACATGTCTCTTAATTTAGATCAAATAAGGAAGCTTATTTCAGATTTACAGGAAACTGAGATGCCGTACACATGTCCACACGGTCGTCCTATAGCGCTCTTGTACGATATGGATTCGATATTAAAAAAATTTTTACGCAAGTAAAATGATTAAAAAAAATTCTTAAACTTTAAGGTGACAGATGCCCGTCCGTGGATGATTATAAGGTTGCTTTCGGGGAATGGTTTGTTCTGCAAAATTAACTTCGTGAGTTGTTTTTTTTGTTTTTTTCTTTCTATATAATTGTCGGAGGACAGGGGTGTGTCTCTAAAGTGTTTTGTGTTTTTTAGAGCCCATTTTGTATTTAGTGGGAGTTAATCACGTGTTTTTTTGTTCATTATCTGCGATTTTTAGGAGTTGAGATAACAAGGTTATAGAAACTGCAAATATTAAGTTTTAGGGTTGGAATTAATTAAGCCAATTCGACTCCATTTTTTTTAAGGAATTTATATGCTTCGTCGATCCAGTGGCGTTCTTTTTCCAGCTTATAGTCTGGTAGGTCTTTTGATGAACCGACAAGAGATTTCATCTGTTTAATTGCTTCATCTTTTTGACCTTTTTGGTCTAGAAGGTTTGCGTAGTGGTAGACGGCTTTAAAAAAATGAAATGAATTGATAACATCTTCATATGTTTTTAAAGCTTTATCTTCGAGTCCAGCCATTCTATAACATTCCGCTAGACCAAAAATAGCATTACCGTAGTCATATTTTTTGTCAATTTTAATTAATTCTTCAAGTGTTTCGGCAGCATCTGAGTAATTTCCCATAGCATGAAAGGCTTTGCCTAGACCATATCGCGCTTCATTCGAGTCGTCGTCCCGTTGAATTGCTTCCTTAAATTGAGGAATGGCAAGCGCATACTGTTTTTGCTCGAGATACGTTTGGCCCAGTTTTTCATAGTGATAGGCTTTGTGAAACTTGCCTATCATTTCTTTAAGCTGAAGAGTTTCATCGGTTTCTACTTCCTTATTTTTATTCTTTACGGTTCTCAGTATTGTTGGGCTTGGTAGGTTACCCCCCTTCGATTTTACGGTAAAATAGTAAGCTACTGCACCGACTGGAAAAAGAACCACCATTATAATTATCCATACAAAGTGTTCTTTTCGTTGTATGCAATCTATACACATCCAAACCATAAATACTAATGCCAATGTGATTAAAATGTCCATGAATAAAAGACTCGCTTTAAGTTATTTGTTTATGCAGAAAAACTACATTCCTTTTTTCTTAACAATTTTATTGTTCTCGTTTAGGACGAGAACTTTTGGAGGTATGTTTTCCTGATCGAGTTGCATGATACCATAGGCGACGATAATGATGCGATCATTTATCTTTGCAAGGTGTGCGGCTGCCCCATTAATTGATATGCTTTGCCCGCCCCGTTTTCCTGGAATGGCATAGGTGATAAATCGATGGCCATTATTTATATTGAAAACATGAACCTGCTCGTGGGTTCTTATTCCAACCTGGTCCATTAAGTCTTCGTCTATTTCGATACTCCCTTCATAGTTTATGAGGACATCAGTGACCCTCGCACGGTGTAGCTTAGATTTTAACATTATTTGTTGCATTAAATTTTCCCTATAATACGGTTGTCTATAAGCCTTGTACTACCAACTCGAACGGCTAGTGCGACTAGTGTTTTTGAATTAATTTTTATTTGTTCTGCGAAGCTTTCTGGATCACATATGGAAATATAGTCAATTTTCGTTCCTTGTTTCTGTTCGATGGTTTTCCTGATTTCGGCTCTAATATTTTCAGCTGAACGCTCGCCTTTCACCACGAGAGCTTGGGCCGACTCAAGAGCCTGAGATAGTGATCGGGCGGAATTTTTCTCTAGTTTTGATAAATTGCAGTTCCGCGAACTCATAGCAAGACCATCTTTATCTCTCACAGTCGGTTGTCCCACAATAGAAACATCCATGTTTAAATCATGAACCATCGTTCGAATCACTTCTAATTGTTGCCAGTCTTTTTCCCCAAAAAAAGCAATATGTGGGTTTGTAATATTAAACAGTTTTAAAATAATTGTGGTAACACCTCGAAAAAACTGAGGGCGGCTTGTCCCGCAAAGATAGTTTGTTTTATCCTCCACTGTTACAAAAGTTTGAAATTTTTCAGGATACAGTTCATTCTGGTGAGGATTGAAGAGGACATCTATACCGGTAGTTTGTAAGATTTGTTTGTCTGACTGAAGGTGCCTAGGGTAAGAGTCAAAATCCTCGTTAGGGCCGAATTGGGTGGGGTTTACGAAAATACTAACTACTGTAGTGTCGCATTTAGCGATGGAGGCTTTTATCAGGCTTAGGTGTCCTTCGTGCAAAGAGCCCATAGTTGCTACAAACCCAATTGTTTTGTCTTTGGAACGGGTTGAACGACTCCATTTTTTCATCTCTTCAATCGAAGTAATAATTTTCATGCAGACCTTTTTATACGCACTTACTTTTCAGGCGTCTTTCGTGTTAGACATAAGTTTTTTAATTTTTAAACTGTAAGAGTGCTCAGCATCTGGAAATGTTTCGTTGCGTACTTCCTGAATATAATTATTTACGGCTTTTTTAGTTTCGTTAGCTAGGTTGGTGTATTTTTTAACAAATTTTGGGGATGGATCCATGCCTAATCCAAGCAGGTCGTGCAGCACCAAAATTTGTCCGTCGCATTTAACGCCAGCCCCTATGCCAATGGTCGGCACCTTTAGGTCCTGTGTTATTTCAGCTGCAAGTTCATCATAAATTCCTTCGAGAACGATTGAAAATACACCAGCATCTTGGAGTGCAAGGGCATCTTGTTTGATTTTACGTGCATCCGTAAAAGTTTTCCCTTGGACCTGGTATTTCCCTAGGCGATTTATCGATTGGGGTGTTATGCCTATATGCCCCATAACGGGAATATCTACCTTTGTCAAAGCTTGAACTCGTTTGGCCATGCTAATTCCACCTTCTATCTTTACTGCCTGGGCACCTGCCTCTTGAATAAACCTTCCAGCATTAGTGATGGCTTGTTCATTAGATACTTGGTAGGACATAAAAGGCATGTCTGCAACAAGAAGAGCATTTTGGCACCCCCTGCTTACGGCACAGGTATGCATAATCATTTCTTCTATGGTTACCGGAAGTGTTGTGCTATGCCCTAAGGCCACCATGGCTAAGGAGTCACCTACTAGTATTATGTCAATATCTGTTGTGTCGATCAGCCGGGAAAAACTATAGTCAAAAGCTGTAAGCGCAACAATTTTTTTTAAAGAATTTTTTCGTCCCGCTATCATGGGGACAGTTTTTTTATTATGACTCACGATAAGTTTTCTTTGGGAAAAAGTGACATGCTATATTTTTTAAGAGAATGTTTTTTTTTATTATTTTAATGGTCAATAAAAAACCCAGCGACGGAAGTCGGTGGGCGGATAAAAGTTTATGGACATCAGTTTGAGGTATACTTGCACTTGGGGCCTGGTTAAGGTCTCCCTTGCTTCTCACCGATTACCTTGTAAAACTTAACCACGTCCCGGTCCATCAGGATCCAAGCGGATTATAATACTCCCTACCTATTCTATGGCTATTGATTTTTATTATCAACTCTTCGAGATCACATTTTTTTTCAACAAAATCAATTTCATTTGTATTGATTACCAAAAGCGGGGTTTCCGAGTAGTAAAAAAAGTAGTTGTTAAAGGATTTGTTGACGCTATCTAGATAGTCTGGGTCCAGAAAAGCTTCATACTCGCGCCCCCTTTTTTCAATACGGGAACGTAAAACATTACTACTAGCTTGAAGAAAAATTACTAAATCGGGCTTTGGAACCTTGTTGCTCAAGAGTGAATAAACTTGATCGTATAATTTGAGTTCTTGCTCTTTCAGGTTTAGGGCGGCAAATAGCCGGTCTCTATGAAAAAGATAATCGACCAGAACAACAGAGCTGAAAAGGTCTCTCTGCGCTAGCTTCATATATTGGTTGTAGCGGTTTAGTAAAAAAAATATTTGGGTTTGAAAGCCGAAAGAGTCCCGGTCTTGATAGAATTTGTCGATGAACGGATTTTCATCATCTACTTCCCTAACAATTTGCGCGTCAAACTGCTCTCCTAGTAGGTTTACTAAGGAGGTTTTTCCTGCCCCAATACAACCTTCAATAGCAATGAATCTTGGTTCAAGAGAGCTATTCGTCATGGCAGTATGCTATTTAAGTTGGCAATAGAAACTATTTTAAGGAAGTTGAGGTATTAAAAGTACAATGCAATGTGATCAGAGAAAGTAATAAGAGAAAATGGAGATAGAAACTCTTATAGGTTTTAATATAATATTGATTGATTTGCAATGGAAACCATTTTTCTGGTTGAGCTTTTAATGAATACTTTGCTTTTTGAGGCGTTTTTTTAATATTTTTGACTATAAATTTAAGTAAGGTTTGAGTAAACCTTTCACTTACATGGTTGGTATAAAGGTGTTTTGAAGCTATTTTATTGCGTTTTTTTAACTCTCTAAAATAGAGTAATTACTTTTTTAATTGGCTTGTTAGTTACGCCATAATTGGTTTTGGTATTTATTGATCATACTTATTTTTGGATCTATAATTATATAAATAGAAATAATTTGTATTGGTTTATTGCTTGGGGTTTTTTTAATGTCTAACAACACTGTTTTATGTGATAAAAAAATTATTTTAGGGGTTAGTGGAAGTATTGCTGCCTATAAGGCTGTAGAGGTTCTTCGACTTCTAGTTCAGGCAGGCGCAAGGGTCCATGTGGTAATGAGCGCTAATGCAGTTAAATTTATAACGCCCTTAACATTTGAGGCTCTTTCTGGGAATCCGGTTTACCATGAAGTGTTTGATAGTAATTCTTCAAGTCTGATGGAGCATATTCGCGTGATTGAATCAGCTGATCTTTTACTTATAGCACCTGCAACTGCGGGTATTATTGGGAAGATGGCTAATGGTATAGCAGATGATTCTTTGTCGAATCTATGTGTTTCTTATAATGGCGTAACTATTGTCGCCCCAGCTATGAATGACAACATGTACGCTAATCTTGCTGTAAAAGAAAATATCAAAAAGATGAAGAGAAGGGGGGTTAAATTTGTTGACCCGGAACAAGGTGAGCTTGCCTGTGGTTCTATAGGTCAAGGGAGACTCGCTGACCCATCGAATCTTTTGGAATCTATAAAAAAAGAATTCAATTCTATGAATGATTTTTATGGACTTCGTCTTCTTGTGACTGCTGGACCCACTCATGAACCTTTAGACCCTGTTCGTTTTATCACGAATCCGTCTTCTGGAAAGATGGGTTACGCATTGGCCAGCGCTGCTCGAGATAGAGGGGCAACCGTTACTTTGATAAGCGGTCCTACCAGTATTCCGTTTCCTGAGGGTGTGCGTTTTGTTTCGTGCAGAACTGCTTGCGAAATGAATGATCATGTTCTACAAATGTTTTCAGACTGTGATATTTTGATTATGTGCGCAGCAGTTGGAGATTTTGCCCCAAAGCAGATTAAAAAAGAGAAGATAAAGAAAAAAGGGAAATCTTCTCTAGACATTCAATTGTTACCTACTGAAGATATTTTGATGAATGTAGCCGCAAAGAAAGATAGACAACTTCTAGTTGGTTTTGCCGCTGAATCTGAGAATCTAACGCAAAGCGCTTTAGAGAAACTGCGAGATAAAAAACTAGATTTTATTGTTGCTAACGACATAAGTTCCCCAGGGATTGGTTTCCAGTCTGAATCTAACCAGGTAACTCTCATAAACAAGGATGAAAATACCAAAAAATTACCACTCCTTCCTAAAGTTGAGATAGCGCACCTATTGTTAGACGACTTTATAAAAGGGATGCCCAGGTCCGAAGAGAGTTGATTTCCTAATATTATTAGAATTGAAGTTTCATGGATTGTGAACTGGAGCATGGTTTCTCATTATTTAAATGTATTGAAATCAATGTGTGAATAATGTGTTCACTTTACAGACTATTCGCCTAAGTCAAGAGTATCTAAACCTATTGTTTTTTATATAGATAGAGATTCTTTTTTGGATCTTAGAGGAAGATGTGGTAGAATTTTACAGTTACGGATGGTTGAGTCACAAGTGAGGGAGTGTAATATTCTATTAATTGTATGTAAGAAACTTTTAGATATTACCTTTTAAACTTGGGTGTCTTGGCCTTATTTCAACTGGGGGTGGAATTTAGAAGAATTAAGTTTTCTGTCCCGCTCATTTGTTAGGAGATTTATTGGTATGGCTGCTGGAAAAGTAAAATGGTTTAACGATAGTAAAGGGTACGGTTTTATTGAGTCTGAAGATGGTGAAGATTGTTTTGTACATTTTTCTGCAATTCAGGGGGATGGATTTAAGACACTTAGAGAGGGTCAGGATGTAGAGTTTGAGAAAACAGATGGGCAAAAAGGACCTCAGGCATCGAATGTAGTTCCAAAATAAACTAAATTGTGACAAACCGGTAGGGCTCTTTGCTCTGCCGGTTTTTTTTTCCTCTAAAACTACTGTAGGGTGTTGGGGTATTTGCTTGGAGAACTGCTCTTGCTTTGAGTGCAGCGAAACCCCAGTGTCTTCTTACGTATTGAAGGTATTGTAGCGTTTCTATAGACTATTTTTACATCTTCTGAATTATTTCTCCAGTTCCCACCACGGATCACTTTGTACTGACCTTTTTGCGGGCCTATGGGATTTTTTTTGGGTGAGAATAAATAAAATTCTGGAAGGTGCCAATCGTAGACCCATTCAGAAACATTCCCGGCTAGGTCATAAACTCCATAATCTGATTTTCCTGCTTCATAAGAACCAACAGGGCTAGTCTTTTTTATTTCCAGATTAAAGTTTAATTTCGTGTTGTCCGGGGGTTCATTTCCCCATGGGTAGTCAATGGAACGCCTCCCTCTAGATGCCTTTTCCCATTCAGCTTCGGTAGGCAAGCGCCCACCTTTCCACATACAATACAATTGAGCCTCTTTCCATGATACCCCTACGACGGGTTGTTTATAATTATTAAAAGTTGGATTGTTCCAGAAAAGGGGTTTTCTCACCTTGCTAGTTTTGACAAACTCCATATATTTCCCATGTGATACTTCATGAGTGTCAATATAAAAGTCATCTATTTCCACATTGTGGGCAGGGTTTTCGGGTCCAAGAGCGTGCCTATCAGTGTTAAATAAATCCCCTGGATTTAGTTCAATCAAAGACTTATGACTCCCCATTATGTAAACACCCTCTGAGACAAGAACCATTCCTTTTGGTGCGGTGGAACCGGATGAGTTTGAGAAGACTACCGTCGGAAGTAAACAGAAGATCCCTACTATCACGGATTCAAACAATTTCATTTTCAGTTCTCCACTTTGACTATTTTCATTTGAAAGGGATAATACAAACTTATTTTGATATTTACAAATATTGTTAAAATCTAATCATAAGCTTGCTAGCATTTTTAATGAATGCTTATATGCTTAAGGTATAGATTTTAGCAGTGAATGAAGATTGACAGGGTAACCTAATAAGTATTATATTTTTATATACTGAATTTTTTTTATTTTTCTGTAAATTTGCGGCTTGGTAGCATTGTGTTTTTCTTAAGGCAAGTGTTTATGTCTAAAGCAAAAAAAGATTCGGCGTTATTCCATGGTGAAGTTGATGAAAAATTGTGTCTTAATTGTGGTTTCCCGAATCGCAAATCAGATAGACACTGCATGTACTGCAGAACTAGCTTATTAGAGGGAGATGGTTTTGTTTCCTGGATAAGAAAAACTTACTATATTCTTCGTTGGCGGTGGCAACTCAAGAAGCGACGTGAGCACAAGGGTGGTCTTTCAGGAGCGACCAACATCATCACTTTAAAACTTCTAGGGTATTTTATTGTTGGGTTTACGCTTAGCGTTTCGGGGTTTTATTTGTTTTCTGAGGCTTTAACTGACAGTTCATTTTCGAGTGGTCTCGTTGCCTGCTTATTTCTCTGCTACGGAATTTTGACCCTTAAATCAGTATTTGTAAAAAAAAATCTCCTTAAACCCCCCAAAGCTCACCTAAAATAATAATCCTTTGTAGGTCTAGCGTATCGATTCACTTTCAAAGAGTTTGATGTGCCTCCCCAGATGCTCATCTTTTGGCAACCCTTCCCCGCATCTAAATAATTACCCTTACTTGATTCTCGAATATGAATATTCTCGTTTATAATGAATGTATCTAAAATATTTAATGCTCTTATTGAAAGTTGCGTGGTCCTTTTATGGCAGTTGAACAAAAACAATCATCTGATTTTAAGCGTGTAGTTCTCTTCGTCCGAGGAATGACCTGCTCTAGTTGTGCTTCTCGTATAGAAAAAACAATATCTGGTCTTCATGGGGTTATGCAGGCAAGGGTTAATTTTGGTACTGAACAGATGTTTGTCGATCTAGATCCAAATAAGATTTTTTTACCCAAAATTATACAATCTATAAAAAAAATAGGATTTGAGGTTTTAATAAGTCAGAAGACTCTCCCAATCAAGGGTCTTAATTGCGCCTCTTGTGTTGCACGCGTGGAGAATAAGTTAGGTGGATTTTATGGTGTTTTAGATGCTCAGGTTAATTTGGCTACGAATAGAGTGGCGATAGATTACATTTCATCGGTTTCCGAAGTATGTGAATTTCAGGATGCTTTGAGGGATATTGGATATACATTATTATTAGGCGATGAGAACAATGATCAAGTAATTGATTTTGCAGAAGATCATAATTTTGATGAATCAACTCCTCTGTTTCAAAGATTTATTTTTAGTTTGTCAGTGGCTGTCCTTGTTTTTCTTAGTGGTATGGATTCGGTGAAAAATTTTCTTCATGAGAGTTATTTTATAGAGAACAACCTTTTATTACTTCTATTGGCTACACCCGTCCAGTTTTGGGGAGGGTGGATTTTTTACCGACGCGCTTGGGCAGGAGTAATGCACGGGTACTCTGATATGAACACACTTATTGTCATCGGCACATCAGCTGCTTACTTATACAGTCTAGGTGTAACGGTGTATCCAAATTTTTTTTTGGGTTACGGGCAAAAACCTTTAGTTTATTTTGACTCATCGGTAATGATTATTACACTAGTTTTGATGGGCCGATTACTTGAAGCAAAAGCAAAGACGAAAGCCTCTAATGCGATTCGTGAGTTGATTGGATTGAAGCCTAAAACAGCAAGAGTAGAACGTGACAATGTAGAGATTGATATTCCTGTTGTTGAGGTGGTGCATGGTGAGGTCATAACCGTAAGGCCTGGTGAAAAGATTCCTGTTGATGGGGTTATCATGAGCGGCTCTTCATCCATCGATGAGTCTATGATTAGCGGAGAAAGTGTGCCGGTTGATAAAAAACCTGACGATCCTGTTATAGGAGGTTCTTTAAATAAAACTGGTGCATTTAAAATGCGAGCTACGCATTTAGGGAGGGATTCCGTTCTATCGAAGATAGTTCGCCTAGTTATAGAGGCCCAAGGATCAAAGGCACCCATACAGCGCCTAGTAGATAGAGTTTCCAGTATTTTTGTGCCATTTGTAATTGGAGTTGCTACCTTTTCTTTTTTTTGTTGGTGGATTTTTGGTGAATATATCAACCTTCCAACCTCTCCTTTTACATTTGCTCTTATGATCTTTATATCGATTATGGTTATTGCCTGTCCTTGTGCATTAGGCTTAGCTACACCAACCGCTATTATGGTTGGTACTGGGAGGGGGGCAGAATTAGGCGTGCTCGTTAAAGGGGGGGATATTCTTGAAAAGGTCGGAAAATTAGATGTGATATTTTTTGATAAAACAGGGACTCTCACACAGGGTATTCCCGAAGTGATTGACGTGATTGAAAATCCTGGAGCAGGAATATCCAAAGAAAATCTATTGGTATATGTTGCTTCACTTGAAAAACAATCGGAACATCCATTGGCAGAGGCCGTTGTTAGGGAGGCTAAAAAAAATAATTTAAATCTTTTGGAAGTTCAAAACTTTAAAGCTTTACCCGGCTTTGGGGTCATGGCTTTATTAGGACAGCAACAAATGATTTTAGGGAATATGGGTCTGATGTTAAACAATGGAATTGATGTTGGAGGCTGGGTCGATCGCCTAGAAAAGCTTTCGCGTCAAGGGAAAACACTCATGGTATTAGCGGTTTCTAAAAAAATAGTAGGTGTAATAACGACATCAGATGTTATTAGACCTCATGCAAAAGATACAGTTGATCGATTGAAAGGTCTTGGGTTAGACATTGGAATCCTTACAGGTGACAATCGATATGTGGCAGAGGTCATAGCAAAGGAATTGAATATTAAAACTGTTTTATCTGAGGTGCTTCCTGGAAGTAAGTCTAACGAGATAAAAAAAATGCAGGCCAAAGGCCTTACCGTTGGAATGGTAGGAGATGGGATCAATGATGCTCCTGCACTTGCTCAGGCTGATCTTGGAATTGCTGTTGGTTCAGGCGCAGATGTTGCTATAGAAGCGTCTGATATAACCCTTATGTCAAATGATCTAACATCAGTAGTTGATGCTATCGAATTGAGTAATAAAACTATGGCAAAGGTTAAGCAAAATTTATTTTGGGCATTTTTTTATAATTGTTTGGGTATTCCAATTGCTGCAGGGGTGCTGTATCCAATATTTGGGATTTTATTAAGCCCAGTATATGCAGCCCTTGCAATGACCCTTAGCTCAGTTTCTGTGATCAGCAATTCTTTATTGCTAAAAAAATTTACTCCCAAGGCTAGGATTTTATAGTAAAGGCCATTCCTTTAATTAAAAAACTCTAAATACATTCATTTAATAAGTTATTGGTCGAACCCAGAAACAAGGATTGCTCTATTATAAGATGCCATCATGTCGCCGCGGGTCAGCATTCCAATTACTTTTAATTTGTCTTCACTTCTGACTACGGGTAGTTGGTCTACGTCTAATTTAGAAAATATTTCCATTGCTTCATTTAAATTTTGTTGTGGGGTGAGGGAGTATACTTTTGTATTGGCGAGTTCGCCTGCTACAAGAAGGTCTCCTAATTGCTCCTCAAATATCACCTCGCGAATGTCTGAGAAGGAAAGAATTCCAGTCATGTCACCCTTATTGTCGATGACAGGAAAATAAAAATTCTTTGAATATGAAATGGTTTCAAGAATTTTTCGAAAAGGCATTTCTTGAGCAATGGTTGTGATATCAGTACTCATTACATCTTGAACTTTTATAGAGTTCATTATGGATGCTTCTCGGCCGTGACGTATGTTAATCCCTTTATTTAGTAAATATTGTACATAAATGGATTGTTTGGTAAACCTCTGATAGGTGTATGACGCTGCTATGCATGTGGCCATGATTGGGAGAATTAAAGTGTAATCATTTGTTAATTCAAAGAGCATGAGAATGTTGGTCAGGGGTGCTTGCATAACAGCTCCAGCAACAGCTCCCATCCCTACGACTGAGTAGGTTCCAGCCGAAGCCGATAGGGTCGGAAAAATAAAGTGTATGCTTGAGCCAAAGGCAGTGCCCAACATTGCACCTATAAAAAGAGAGGGCGCAAATATACCGCCCATACCCCCGGATCCAAGCGTAATAGATGTGCACATAATTTTCATAAAAACTAAAAGAAAGGCTAATCCCCAAAACATTTGACCTGTTAAAGCTTGTTCCATTACGTCGTAACCGTTGCCGAGAATCTGGGGCATGAAAATTGAAATCATGCCAACTATTAGCCCCCCAATTGCTGGTTTATAGAGACCGGGTATGGTGATTTTTTCTTCAAATATTTGCTGAACATAAAAATATATAAAGGTGAATAACCGAGCAACTATCCCACACAGAATTCCAAGGATTAAATAGAAAATAATTTCTGCTGGATGTACAAGTTCGTGTACCGGGACATTAAATGTAACCTCGTTTCCTTCTAAGGCTCGCCCAGTTACTGTTCCGATTACTGAAGCGATGATAATAGGGCTGAATGTATGTATGGCAAAATCGCCAAGAATAATTTCAAGGGAAAATAATACGCCAGCCAATGGGGCATTAAATGAAGCCGCTATCCCGGCTGCCGCTCCACATCCAACTAGAACGCGCATTCTATCTGTAGATAAGTGAAGAAGTTGACCGATTGTTGAACCAACTGCAGCTCCAATCTGGACTGTTGGGCCTTCTCTTCCAGCAGAACCACCTGATCCAATAGTGATCGATGAGGTGACAGCACAGGAGGCGATGGTGCGCTTTCTCACTTTACCGTCATTTAAAGCGACGGCGTACATGACTTTATGTACCCCATTTTCTTTTACCGCATTAGGAAAATATTTGCAGATGAGACCAATGAAAAATCCACCGACCATTGGCATTAATGGTAATAAGAAAGGATAGGTTTGAGGTGGTATTCCCGCTAGGGAAAACCCTTCGATAGAAAAAATCGATTCAAAGAATTCTATCATCCAACGGAAAAAAGTTGACGCAAAGCCAGCCAAAAACCCAAGTAAAGCAGCAAGGATCAACATGTTTTGATCAAACATCAAAACATTTCGAAATTTATCTCTGATCTGGTCGGTTATTGTGGTCATGACATTGTTTGTTCGCAACCGCTTAAATGAAAGCCGCATTATATGTCATGAGAATCTTAATGGCTAGGTTTTCAATTATATTGTGACTCTAATAAAATGATATAGCTTCAAACTAATTTCTTATGTTATTCTCAACTCGTTGTATTTTTTTCTCAATAGCCTTAACAGTTTATCAAATTGAAAGCTTGTTTTATTTTTTAGGAGATCCTTGTGGCTATAATTGCCCCTTCTATACTGTCAGCAGATTTCAGTAGACTTGGCGAAGAAATTAAAGCTGTTGAAGATGCTGGTGCTGATTGGATTCATGTTGATGTGATGGATGGGCACTTTGTCCCCAATATTACCATTGGACCACCTGTAATTGAGTCGATTAGAAAAGTTACAGATCTCCCACTTGATGTCCACCTGATGATCGAGAACGCAGATTGTTACATAAAATCGTTTGTTGAGGCAGGAGCAGATATTATAAGCGTCCAAGTTGAAGCATGTAGACATCTCAATAGAACAATTCAGATTATTAAGGAACAGAAAGTTCGTGCCGGGGCTGTTCTGAATCCAGCAACCCCTTTGTCAAGTTTGGAAGAAATTCTACACGAACTCGATATGGTACTTCTAATGACGGTGAACCCAGGGTTTGGTGGGCAGTCTTTCATTCCTTCGATGCTAGGTAAGATATCTAACTTGAAAGATGTTATGAGTAACTATGAAGATGAGATTGAGTTGCAAGTAGACGGTGGAGTAAAACCTGAGAACGCAGGCGAGATAAAAGAATCAGGAGCCAGTGTCCTTGTTGCAGGGTCGGCTATTTTTAATAGTAAGGATTATAAAAAGGCGATCAAAAACTTGCGAGAAGCATGATACCGGTAACCCCTCTCCACAAATTAGGGAGAGAGGTGTAGAAATCGCACCAGTATAAAAAGGAAATGAAAGTAGATCTCTTCTAGATTTCTATCAACTGTTGATTAGAATTTTTTTCACTTCCTTTTTTGCTTCGGGAGTTTTGGGCATTTTAACTTTTAAAACCCCATTAGAGAAAGAAGCGCCTATTTTGTTTTCATTAATTGTTGCAGGAACTTCAAAACTCCTTTGGAATACTCCGTAGGACCGCTCTCTACTATAAAACTCACCTTGTTTATCTTCTGTGTCAGTCTTTTTCTCACCCTTGATGGTGAGAATTCCGTCATCTAATGTGATGTTAACATTTTTCTCATCGATTCCAGGTAGATCAGCGGTTATTAGAAAATCCTCTTTGGTTTCTGCAATATCAACCTTAGGAAATCGATCCTGTTTTAACGGACGGAAGTCAATAAAGCTGTTCTCAAAAAAATCTGGGTTCAATGGGTTTAAGAACTCGTTCATATCCTTACCGATTGTGAAGAAAGGATAGTCGGTATTGTAATGATCAGGTTTGTTGTAAGAATTAGGTTGTATTGGAAATAAGTTTTTATACGTCATGATAATTGTCTCCTTTTTAAAGTTACCTCGCTTCATTTTTGTGTTCGCAACAAAAAATCCAAGCCGAGGTGTGCGTTAAAAATATTAACTTTGGACTAAGCTACGGGAGACCGGTCTGCCGCTTTCTATTTACTATATGTAATCTAAAACCGAAATAGTCAAGGTTGCAAAGGTAAAATTTTTAATGAATAGTAAGTTTTTAGTTTAAATAAAGTGTGGGATTGAAAGGAAGTAACAGGATACGGGGGTGCATCGAAGTGTTGAAAACCCCCTTTCCAAGGTCTGGAAAGAGGGTTTCGCATAAATTAAGAAACTTTAGTTGCGCTGTTTATTTATTAACCTCAATTGTTTTGTCTACCTTCGGTCTCCCATTATACGGAGGAGCATGAGAAATAGATTGATGAAATCAAGATATAGAGTCAGGGCTCCTCTAATTGCCTCTTTGGTATCTTCGTCTGTTCCTTCATTACCGAGAATATTCATTTCTTTAATTTTCTGTGTGTCATATGCGGTTAACCCTACAAAAATAAGAACACCAGCATAGGTTATGATCCAATGCATCATTGGGCTTTGTAGAAAGATGTTCACGAGAGATGCAATGATTATCCCGATTAGTCCCATAAATAGAAAGCTACCCCAAGAGGTAAGATCTTTTTTCGTGGTATAACCATAAAAACTCATTGCACCAAAAGTTCCGGCAGTCACTAGAAAAGTTGATGTGATCGAGGCGGCTGTATAAACTACAAACAAGGTAGAAAAAGTTATTCCAGTAAGCCCGGCATACAACAAAAAGACACCAGTAGCCTGACTTACGCTCATAGCCATTACTCTGGTGGCTAACCAGAAAACTAATCCGATCTGAGCGATTATCAATACGATCGGCATGACGGGGTTACCCATCAAGATATTAAAGATCGCTGGGGTATTGGCAACGTAGAATGCCATTACGCCGGTAATACCTAGCCCGGCTCCCATCCAATTATAAACGCGAACCATGAAGCGTTGTTGCTCTGCGGCAACTGAATCAAGGCTGGTAGTTCTTATTTGATTTTCTTGCATTTTTATTTCCTTCAATT